>OFCY01000044.1_pt1 | contig 26068 bp, 24 predicted proteins | sample 1520981 | NCBI WGS metagenome assembly OFCY01 (sample SAMEA2532533, study PRJEB24079) | metagenome
CAGGCCGCTGATCAGGAACACCCGCCGGCGGCCGAACCGGTCGGCCAGCGCGCCGGCCGCCATCAGTACCGTGGTGCTGGCGATGGTGTAGGCATTCATCACCCACTGCAGCTGGCGGAAATCGCCGCCCAGCACGCGCTCCAGGGTCGGCAGGATGACCGGCACGCTGGAGATTTCCAGGCCGAACATCAGCGAGGCGAGGCAGACGGCGAACAGCGCCGTCCTGTTCCGGGAAGACAGGGAAGCGGACATGGGGACTCCGGTGGGCGGGGCCGCGGGCGGCGTCCGCGAAATGGGCGGAACGGCCGGTCGGGGCACGGCGGCATTGTCGGCAACCCCATTCAATGAGTGAAATGATTTAATTTGACTCCCATCCAGTAATTTTCATCATTGGTCAGGTAATGGACTTCGATCCCGCCCTGCTAGCGCGCCTTCGATCGCGGTCACCGAAACCGGCGGCTTCACCCGACGCCGCCGAGCCGCCTGCACCTGACCCAGTCGGCGGTCAGCCACCAGATCCGCCGGCTGGGAGGAACAGGTCGGGCGTCCCCTGCTCCACCGCACCACCCGCCGCCTGACCCTGACCGAGGACGGCGAGGAATTCCTCAGCCACGCGCAGCGCATCCTCGATGCATCCGACGCGCTGACCCGGCGCTTCCATCTGTCGCCGGTGTCCGGCGTGATCCGCTTCGGCGTGGCCGATACCTATCTGGGCGCACGCCTGCCGACCCTGCTGGGCCAGTTCGCGCGCAGCCATCCGTGCGTGCGGCTGGAAGTGAACGTCTCCTCCAGCCCGGATTTCCGCGCGATGGTCGCCGCCGGCGAACTCGACATGGCGGTGGTGCTGGCCGAACCGGGCCAGGAAGGCGACCTGCCATTGCGCAGCACCCAGTTCGTCTGGAGCGCGGCGGACAACTTCGCGCCGCCGGCCGGCGACTCATTGCCGCTCGCATTCGCACCCTCGCCCTGCCTGCGCCGGCAGATCGGCCTGGCCGCGCTGGAACGCGCCGCGCAACCCTGGCACTTCACCTTCGACCTCGGCCAGCAACGAGGGCCTGCGCGCGGCGACGCTGGCCGGGCTGGGCGTCGCGGTGATGACGAAAACCGAACTGGTGCCGGGCCTGAAGATCGTCAAAGAGAAATGGGCCTGCCGGCGTTGCCGAAGGCCGAGTACGTGCTGGTGCGCCGTCCCGGCGAGCGGACCGCGGCCGACGACGAATTCGTGCGGCTGCTGCGCGATCATTCTTGATCGCGCGTCGATGCGCGGTGGAAAGAAGTGTCTTCCCGACAACGAAAAAAAACCCCGGCTTTCGCCGGGGTTTTCGTAAAGCGATGACCACCTGGACGCTTACGCGGCGACGGTGTCCGCCACGTCCTTGTAGTCGGCGATCTGATCGAAGTTCATGTAGCGGTAGATCTGATCGCCGTTGGCGTTGATGACGCCGATGTCGGCCATGTATTCGGCCTTGGTCGGAATGCGGCCCAGGCGCGAGCAGATCGCCGCCAGTTCCGCCGAACCCAGATAGACGTTCGAGTTCTTGCCCAGGCGGTTGGGGAAGTTGCGGGTGCTGGTGGAGAACACGGTGGCGCCCTCCTTCACCTGCGCCTGGTTACCCATGCACAGCGAGCAGCCTGGCATTTCCATGCGCGCGCCGGCGGTGCCGAAGGTGCCGTAGTGGCCTTCCTTGGTCAGCTCGGCGGCATCCATCTTGGTCGGCGGTGCGACCCACAGCTTGGTCGGGATGTCGCGCTTGCCTTCCAGCAGCTTGGACGCGGCACGGAAGTGGCCGATGTTGGTCATGCAGGAACCGATGAACACTTCGTCGATGACCGCGCCGGAGACTTCCGAGAGGGTCTTCACGTCGTCCGGATCGTTCGGGCAGGCCACGATCGGCTCGTGCACGTCGGCCAGATCGATCTCGATCACCGCCGCGTATTCGGCATCGGCGTCGCCCTTCAGCAGCTGCGGGTCGGCGAGGTAGGGTTTAATCGCCTTGATCCGGCGTTGCAGGCTGCGCGGATCCTGGTAGCCCTCGGCGATCATCCACTTCAGCAGCGTGATGTTGCTGTTGATGTACTCGATGATCGGTTCCTTGTTGAGGTGAACCGTGCAGCCGGCGGCCGAGCGTTCGGCCGAGGCGTCGGACAGTTCGAACGCCTGTTCGACCTTCAGATCCGGCAAGCCTTCAATCTCCAGGATGCGGCCGGAGAAGATGTTCTTCTTGCCCTGCTTGGCGACCGTCAGCAGGCCCTGCTTGATGGCATACAGCGGGATCGCGTTGACCAGATCGCGCAGGGTCACGCCCGGCTGCATCTGGCCCTTGAAGCGGACCAGCACCGACTCGGGCATGTCCAGCGGCATCACCCCGGTGGCGGCGGCGAAGGCGACCAGGCCGGAGCCGGCCGGGAACGAGATGCCCACCGGGAAACGGGTGTGCGAGTCGCCGCCGGTGCCGACGGTGTCGGGCAGCAGCATGCGGTTGAGCCAGCTGTGGATCACGCCGTCGCCCGGACGCAGCGAGATGCCGCCGCGGTTGCTGATGAAGGCCGGCAGCTCGTGGTGGGTCTTGACGTCGACCGGCTTCGGATAAGCGGCGGTGTGGCAGAACGACTGCATCACCAGATCCGCGGAGAAGCCCAGGCAGGCCAGATCCTTCAGCTCGTCGCGGGTCATCGGGCCGGTGGTGTCCTGCGAACCCACCGAGGTCATCTTCGGCTCGCAGTAGGTGCCCGGGCGGATGCCGGTCTGCACGCCGTTGACTTCGGGCAGGCCGCAGGCGCGGCCGACCATCTTCTGCGCCAAGGTGTAGCCCTTGCCGGTGTCGGCGGGGTTCTGCGGCAGGCGGAACAGGCTCGACGCCGGCAGGCCCAGCGCCTCGCGCGCCTTGGTGGTCAGGCCGCGGCCGATGATCAGCGGGATGCGGCCACCGGCGCGCACTTCGTCGAACAGCACGTCGCTCTTGACCTGGAATTCGGCGATCACCTCGCCGTTCTTCAGCGCCTTGCCTTCATACGGACGCAGCTCGATCACATCGCCCATGTCCATCTTCGACACGTCCAGCTCGATCGGCAGCGCGCCGGCGTCTTCCATCGTGTTGTAGAAGATCGGGGCGATCTTGCTGCCCAGGCAGACGCCGCCAAAGCGCTTGTTCGGAATGAACGGGATGTCCTCGCCGGTCCACCACAGCACCGAGTTGGTCGCCGACTTGCGGCTGGAACCGGTGCCGACCACGTCGCCGACGTAGGCGACCGGATGGCCCTTCCTCGGTCAGCGACCGGATGAACGCGATCGGGCCGCGCTTGCCGTCCTCTTCCGGGGTGAACGGCGCGCCGTCGCGCTTGTTCTTCAGCATCGCCAGCGCGTGCATCGGGATGTCCGGGCGGGTGGTCGCGTCCGGCGCCGGCGACAGGTCGTCGGTGTTGGTCTCGCCCGGCACCTTGAACACGGTGACGGTCAGCGACTGCGGCACTTCCGGCCGGCTGGTGAACCACTCGGCGTCGGCCCAGCTCTGCAGCACCGACTGGGCATTGGCGTTGCCCTTCTGCGCCTTTTCCTGCACGTCATGGAAGGCGTCGAACATCAGCAGGGTGTGCTTGAGCGCGTTGGCGGCGATGGTGCCGACCTGGGCGTCGTCCAGCAGTTCCACCAGCGGATGGATGTTGTAGCCGCCGAGCATGGTGCCCAGCAGTTCGGTGGCGCGCTCGCGGCTGATCAGCGGGCACTGCTCGCTGCCGAAGGCGACCGCGGCCAGGTAGGAAGCCTTGACCTTGGCGGCATCGTCCACGCCGGCGGGCACGCGGTGGGTGATCAGGTCCAGCAGGAAGTCGCCCTCGCCGGCCGGCGGCGCCTTCAGCAGTTCGATGACCTCGGCGGTCTGCTGGGCCGACAGCGGCAGCGGCGGGATGCCCAGCGCGGCGCGCTCGGCTACGTGGTGGCGATAGGCTTCCAACATGGTGACTCCGGAATGCGGTGAGGTGACGGGAAACAACGGGGGGGACGACTTATTCCGCGGCGGGAACGATCAACTTCAGCCCCTTGAAGTACTCGCGGTAGAACCGATCGTCGCGGGTGATCAGGCCATTGATGGAGCAGCGCATGGGCGCCGATCAGGAAATCGGGCGCGGCGCGCTGGCTGCCGCCGGCGCGCTGGCGGTGGCGGCGCTGCATCTCGCCGGCGCGCAGCGCCGACTTGGCTTCCAGCGGACTGAAACGGATGCTCATTTCCTCCAGCACCGCCAGCGCCTCGGAACCATCGCGCAGCGCGCTGCACACTTCGGCCAGCGCGACCTCGCAGATCACCACCGGCCCGGCGCTCAGGCACTGCCGCAGGCAGGCTTCGGCGGCGTCGGCTTGCGGACCGTCGGCCAGCAGGTCGATGAGGACGGAGGAATCCAGGGCGATCATCGCGTCGGCCTCACTGTTCCGGCGTCTCGCCGGGCGCGTGGCCGCGCAGGGCGCGCATGGCCGCGTCGGTGCTGTCGAAACCGTCCAGCTTGAACCGGCCGCGGGCCCGCGAGATGGCATCGTCCACGCTCTTGCGCAGGATGATCCGGCTGCCTTCCAGTTCGACCTTGAGCACGCTGCCCTTGGTCAGCCCCAGGGCGTCACGCACGGCCTTGGGCAGGGTGATCTGGCCACGTTCGGCGACGGTCGCTTCCATGGGCGGCTCCGGGAAAGTATGCACGAATTATACATACTTCTGGATGCATACCCAAGCGGACCGAAGCGGCTAAACTACCTTAAAGTCCGTCACACGGCCTCGGGCGGCTAGAACGCCAGCTGGAACCGCAGGTTGACCGTATAGCCCCGGTCCAGCCCCGGCCATGCCCCGGAGCGGTTCTCGCTGCGCCAACGCACCGTGTCCAGCATCACCCGGCTCCAGTCGTTCAGATACCAGTTAGTACCGACGGTCCAGCCGCTGCCCTGTCCGCCGCCGGGCAGATCCCGGTAGTCGGCAGCCTCGTAGCGCGCCTTCAGCTCCCACGCGCCGCCGCCGCCGGCGGTGACCGGATCGGCGACCTTGACCCGCCCCCAGGTGCCGGCCTTGGCCGAGTACGCCGGACCGGCGCCCCGGAGGAACCAGCCCATCGACAGCGCGTGGGCGTCGTGATGCCGGTTGTAATCGCCACGGGGCTCGTGTCCCTTCAAGGCCCGCCGGCCCCACTCGGCATACGCCCAGAACGGTCCCGAAAAGCCGGCCAGTTCCAGGCCATGGCCGTCGCCGCGCTCGGCGCCCTGCACGCGCCCGCTGCCGATCCGCACCTGATCATTGAAGGGGCCGGCGATGGCCGCGCTGCGCAACACCCGCGCGGTGCCGCGGATTTCCTCGTGGAAGACCCAGCCGCCCAAGTGGATGGTGGCGGCGTCCGAGCGCACGGGATTCCAGTGCGCGCGCAGCGCATAGGTCAATCCGTCGTTGCCCTCGCCCGGATTGTCCAGGCTGTTGCCGCTGACTTGCAGCGCGGCATGCCAGTTCGCGCCGTGGATCTTCTGCATCAATCCCAGTCCGAACGAACCACGCTGCGGCATCAGCACGGTGCCGACCAGGTTGCGGCTCTGGAACGGGGTGTTGGCGGTACTGCTGCTGCCATCCAGGCCGCGCTCGTTCAAGCGATGGCCGACGGAAAACTCGGCGTCATGCCCGAACAGGCGATGGTCGAAGGCCGCATACGCCGACTTCCACGCCACCGTGTTGCCGGCGAACTCTCCTTCCACGACGTAGCCCACAACCTTAGCGACCTTCGACGCCCAGGCGCGCGGAACGGATTTCGGCACCGGACAGATTGCGCTGCGCGTGATCGGAGCCGCCGGTGGACGAGGCATCGACGAAAAACCGGCCAACGCGGACGAAACCGGGCCTTGCCATCCGCGCTCGCGAATTCGGGAGCGCCCTTGGACCAGTTCACTTTCGGTTACCGCGCCTGGTCGGCTTCGAGCGTGGCCAGTCGCGCCTCCACGGAACCGGCCTCCTGTGCCTGTCCGGCTGGCGTGCCTTCGCCCGCCGTGTCTTCAAGGGCGGCCAGTCGCGCTTCCAGCGTCGCGATGCGCTGCGATTGCTGCTCGATCAAGCGGATCAGTCCGGTGTTCGACGTATCGGTGGGAGTCGGCTGCCGGGCTGCTTCCTGCGCGCACGCCAGCAAGGGGGTTCCACTCAGGGCCAGCGTGATCGCGGCCGCCAGCAGGCGGGTATTGCCCACAAGGTTCGTCATGGTCGGTTTCTCCAGGCAAGCCGCCACCCTCGGCATGGCTGCCGCCGGCAACGGTGGGAACGGTGGAAATGGGGAGGTCCGCGCCGAAGCCGGCGCGGGCCGGGAGACGTCAGCGGTTCGCGCCCTGCGCGTCCGGACGCCAGGTGATGAGCCGGCCCTCGGCGACATCGAGGATGCGATCGATCAGCAGGACGAACATCGCCAGGATGACGATGCCGGCGAACACGCCGACCGCGTTGAAATTGCCTTCGGCCTGGGCGATCAGATAGCCCAGTCCGGCCGAGGCGCCGAGGTACTCGCCGATGATCGCGCCCACCACCGCGAAACCCACGGAGGTGCGCAGCGAGGACAGGATCCAGCTCGCGGCGGCCGGAAAGTACACATGGCGCAGCAGATCACGCCGGCTGGCCCCGAGAATGCGCGCGTTCGCCAGCACCGTGGGATTGACCTCGCGCACGCCCTGCATCGCATTGAAGAAGGTGATGAAGAACACCAGCGTCACCGCCAGCGCCACCTTCGACCACAACCCCAGTCCCAGCCACAGCACGAAGATCGGCGCCAGCACCACGCGCGGAATCGCATTGAAGCTCTTGATGAAGGGGTCGAGGATCCGCGCCGCGGTCCGGTTCAATCCCAGCCAGACGCCGCCCACCACGCCCAGCACGGTGCCGATGACATAGCCCAGCGCGGTTTCGGTCAGGGTCACCGACACGTGCTTGTAGAAGCCGGTGTCGCTCAACCATTCGTACATCTGCCGCACGATGTCCCAGGGCGCCGGGAAGAAGAACGGATCGATGACCCGCGTGGCCACGCCGGCCTGCCAGCCCCCGAACACCACCACCACCAGGGCAACCTGGATCAGCCGCTCAGTCCCCGTACGCATAGCTCTTCTCCACTTCGCCCCGCAGGCAGGCCCAGATGTCGCGATACAGATCGGTGAAGCGCGGATCCAGCTTGATCTCGGCCACGTTGCGCGGCCGCTCCAGCGGCACGTGGAAACTCTCCACCACTCGGCTGCCGGGACCCGACGCCAGCACCACCACCCGATCCCCCAGCGCGATGGCCTCTTCCAGATCGTGGGTAATCAGGATCACCGAGCGCCGATCCTCCTGCCACAGGCGCAGCAGTTCGTTCTGCATGAGATGGCGGGTATGGATGTCCAGCGCCGAAAACGGCTCGTCCATCAGGATCACCTTCGGCTCCACGATCAGGGCCTGCGCCATCTGCACGCGCTTGCGCTGTCCGCCCGAAAGCTGGTGCGGGTAGCGGTGCTCGAATCCGGACAGTCCGACCTTGGCCAGCCAATCGCGCGCGCGCCGGCCACGCTCGCCGGTGGGCGCGCCGCGGAAACGCAGGCCCAGTTCGACGTTCTCCAGCGCGGTCTTCCACGGCAGCAGCGCGTCCTGCTGGAACAGGTAGCCCACGCTGTCCTGCACACCGGCCACCGCGCGGCCGTCGATGGTCACGCCGCCCGACGCCGGCGCCAGCAGTCCCGCCACCGCATTGAGGATGGTGCTCTTGCCGCAGCCCGTGGGACCGACGATGGCGAGGAATTCACCATCCGCCACCCGGATGTCGACATCGCGCACGGCGACGAAGTCGCCGAACGCCATCGTCATCCGCTCGATCGCGACCATCGTGCGGATCGGTTCCGCGACCGCGATGGCCACCGGTGGCGCCTCTTGACGCGGCCGCGCCTGTGCAGTTGCTGTCATGACATTGCCCTCCCAGACAAAGCGTCAGTGTTTCGTCGAAGCCTGCTCGACGAATCGGTTGGTGTAGGTGCGCGCCAGTTCGACCTTGGCCGCGGCGACGTCGGGGTTGAACTCGCTGAGCACCGCCAGCGGCGTGGCCATGTCGGCCTCGGCGAACCGGCCGTCGGCGGAGAAGATGGCGCGGGCCGCCTCCACCGCTTTGGCATAGGTGGCGCGATCGCCGGAGACATAGCTGTCGGGAAGCGCGGCGACGATGGCTTCGGCGCTGCTTTCGGCGATGAACTTCAGGGCGCGTCGTTCGGCGCGGACGATCTTCCCATGGTCCCGGGATTCGCATCGATGAAGGATTGCTGGGCGTACAGCACCGACGTCGGATAAATGCCGCCGTAGACCTCGCGCGCCCCCGCATCGCTGCGCGCGTCGATGAGGATCCGGCCGACGCCGCGCTCCTGGATCAGGGTCGCCGCCGGATCGTAATTGACCAGCAGGTCGACCTTGCCCTGTTGCAGCGCAGCCACCGCGGCCGCACCGGAACCCACGCCGATCAGCGACACGTCCGACACCGGAATGCCATGCCGCTCCAGGTAGTAACGGACGAAGAAATCCGAGGAAGAACCCGGCGCGGTGATGCCCACGCGCGCGCCACGAATGGTGTCCGGCCTGGCCGGATCGAAGCGGCTGTCGTTGCCGCCGGCCAGCACCAGCCCGGAATTGCGCGACAGCAGCACGAAGGCGGTGACCGACTTGCCCTTGGCCTGCATCTGGATGGTGTGGTCGTAGAAGCCTACCGCCACGTCGGTGGAACCGGCCACCAGCGCCTGCAGCACCTTGGAACCCACCCTGGGCGTAAGTTTTCCGTGCGTACCTTCACGGCCCTCGTCCTCGAAATAGCCCTGCGCATCGGCGATGAAGAACGGCAGATTGTTGAGGTTGTAGGAACCGACACTGATGCGCACTTCCTGCGCACCCTGTTCAGGCGCGCCTCCGCCCGCCTCGTCTTCCGGCGCGGATGCGCCACCGCAACCACCCAACAGCAACAGCGCCGTCGCGTAGATAACCAGCATTGCCTTGTACATGTTCCCCTCCCGGAGATTTCGTGAATCGGAATACGACCGTCCGTGGTGCCCGCCGGCTCAGGCCGCCTGGCTGCGCCGCGCGTCCTGGCGCAGTTCGCCGGCAAACACGCGGCCCTCGAACAGGCGTCGCGCCGTGCGCACGACGCTGGCCACGACCGGCGCACCCGGAGCGCTGCGCTCCAGCACCACTTCCAGGCACCCGCCCGGATGTTCCAGCAGCAGCGGGCCGAGGGTTTCCTGTCGTCCCGCCAGTGCATGCGCGACGGTACCGGCGGTTACCGCGGCGGTCGCGATGCCGACGCCGCCGGTGATGGCCAGTGCGCTGTGGCATTGATGCGGCATGAAGTAGCGCACCCGCAACGCCGCATCGGAGTCCGAACGCGACAGCAGCACCGGTTTGGGAATCACCCGTTCGCCGGCATCGGCGATGCCCATCCGCCGGCCCGCCTCGATCCGGATCGCTTCCAGCCGGCGCAGCAGCGCGGCGTCGGCGTTCAACCGCGCCGGCGATTCATCGCCCGACAGGCCAAGGTCCGATGCCTGCATCATCACCATCGGAATCGCGCAATCCACGCAACTGACGTCCACGCCGTCGATGCGTTCGCGCGGCGTGCCGGTGGGCAGCAGCGCGCCGGTGCGGGTTCCCGCCGCGTCCAGGAATGCCAACGTGATCGGCGCGGCCTGCCCCGGAACCCCGGCGATGCGGGTATCGCCGCGATAGGACACTCTGCCCTGCGGGGTCTGCACGGTGGCGCGGATCAGTTTGCCGGTGTTGACGTTGTGGATGCACACCTGGGTCTGCGGATGACGGGCGGCCACCAGGCCGGCCTCGATCGCGAACGGCGCCACCGCCGCGAGCATGTTGCCGCAGTTGGGACTGGTGTCCACGACCTGGCGATCGCTCACCACCTGCGCGAACAGGTAGTCGACATCGGCATCCTGGCGACGGGCGCGATCCACGATGGCGACCTTGCTGGACAGTGCGTTGCCGCCGCCGACGCCGTCGATCTGCAACGGATGGCCCGCGCCCATCACCGCCAGCAGCACGCGGTCACGCAATGCCGGCTCGGCAGGCAGATCCGAGGCCAGGAAGAACGGGCCCTTGGATGTGCCGCCACGCATGAGCACGCACGGCAGGCTGAGCAGATCGTTCGAAGGGACGAGCGAATCCATGCACGAATCACATTAATTCTAGAACACGATTCGATACTGGCATGGACCCCATCCATTTGAGAATTGCAAATTTTTCGATTATTGATAGTCCATGAGCATCAATTGCGAAATCCTCGATCTGCGTGCATTCCTGCTGGTCAGCGAGACCCGCAGCTTCCATCGCGCCGCCGAAACCCTGCATCTTTCCCAGCCCGCGCTCAGCCGCCGCATCCAGAAGCTGGAACAGAACGTCGGCGCCTCGTTGCTGGAGCGGACCACGCGCCACGTCGTGCCGACGGCGCTCGGACAGGATCTGCTGCCGCTGGTCAGGCGTCTGATCGAAGAGTTCGATGGCTCACTTTTTTCCCTGCGCGGCAGCGACCAGCATCGCGGCGGCCAAGTCACCATCGCCTGCCTGCCGACCGCGGCGTTCTACTTCCTGCCCAGCGTGATCGCGCGCTTCCAGCAGGACCATCCACAGGTGCGCTTCCGCATCCTGGACCTGCCGGCCACCGAGGGCCTGCAGTCGGTGGAACGCGGCGAAGTCGAGTTCGGCATCAATTTCATGGGCGCGTCGGATCCGGATCTGATCTTCGACACCCTGGTCGAGGATCCCTTCGTACTCGCCTGCCGGCGCGATCATCCGCTCGCCCGCAAACGCAGGGTGAGCTGGAGCGATCTGGCGCCGCACCGGCTCATCACCGTGCACCGCACCAGCGGCAACCGCACGCTGCTCGATGGCGCATTGGCGCGCGAGAACCTGCGGCTGAACTGGTTCTACGAGGTGACCCACCTGTCCACCTCGCTCGGACTGGTCGAAGCCGGCGTCGGCATCTCGGTATTGCCGAAGATGGCCACGCCACGCGGCGAACACGCCACCCTGGTGACGCGCCCGCTTGCCAATCCGGTGGTCTCGCGGACCATCGGCGTGGTGCGTCGCCGCGGCGCGCAACTGTCGCCGGTGGCCGAAGAGTTCCTGCATACCCTCAAACGCCTCTGGAAGGGAGGATGAAACTCCCGTCCCCGCCCCGCCACGCGGCCGCCGGAACACATGGCAAGCCCCTTCCGGCAACACTGCGGTCCACCGCCGGCCCTTGGCCGATTCCATCTGCAACACCATTTGGGGGACAATGCCATGTGCCGCCCGCGGTTCCCCACGCCGGCGCCTGCGTCCCGCAAGCATCCGGTCCATGGCCGTTGCCATCGCCAGCATTCGCAAAGGAGCACCCCGCATGAGCGACTCTTTCTCCACCCGCAGCCGTCTCGACGTCAACGGCCAGTCCTACACCTACTTCAGCCTGCCCACGCTCGGCCAGCGCTTCGACATCGCCCGCCTGCCCTACTCCATGAAGATCCTGCTGGAGAACCTGCTGCGCTGCGAGGATGGCGTCAGCGTCACCCCCGAGCACATCGAGGCGGTCGCGAAATGGGATGCCACCCGCGAACCGGACACCGAAATCGCCTTCATGCCGGCGCGCGTGGTCCTGCAGGACTTCACCGGCGTGCCCTGCGTGGTCGACCTGGCCGCGATGCGCGACGCGGTGGTCAAGCTGGGCGGCAATCCCGATCAGATCAATCCGCTGATCCCCTCCGAACTGGTCATCGACCACTCGGTGCAGGTGGACGTGTTCGGCAAGCCCGACGCGCTGGATCTGAACGGCAAGATCGAGTTCGACCGCAACAAGGAACGCTACAGCTTCCTGCGCTGGGGCCAGAAGGCGTTTCGACAACTTCAAGGTGGTGCCGCCCAATACCGGCATCGTCCACCAGGTGAACCTGGAAAACCTCGCCCGGGTGGTGATGACCGCGCAGAAGGACGGCGAGACCATCGCCTATCCGGACACCGTGTTCGGCACCGACTCGCACACCACGATGATCAACGGCATCGGCGTGCTCGGCTGGGGCGTGGGCGGCATCGAGGCGGAAGCCGCGATGCTCGGCCAGCCCTCGTCGATGCTCATCCCGCAGGTGGTGGGCTTCAAGCTGACCGGCAAGCTCCCCGAAGGCACGACGGCGACCACCTCTTCCTCACCGTGACGCAGATGCTCCGCGCTCTGGGCGTGGTCGGAAAGTTCGTCGAGTTCTACGGCGACGGCCTGCAGCACCTGCCGCTGGCCGACCGCGCCACCATCGGCAACATGGCGCCGGAGTACGGCGCCACCTGCGGCATCTTCCCGATCGACGCCGAATCGCTGAACTACCTGCGCCTGTCCGGCCGCAGCGAGGCCCAGATCGCGCTGGTCGAAGCCTACGCCAAGGCCCAGGGCCTGTGGCACGACGCCGACAGCCCGCACGCGCAGTACAGCGCGACCCTGCACCTGGACATGGGCGACGTGAAGCCTTCGCTGGCCGGTCCCAAGCGCCCGCAGGATCGCGTGTTGCTGGAAGACGTGAAAAAGAACTTCCGCGACAACCTGCAACCGTTCGCCGAGGCGCGCGACAAGCGCAGCGAGGCGATCTCCGACTTCGTCGCCGAGGGCGGCGGTTCGGCGGTGGGCAACGAGGCGCTGAGCCGCGGCTATGCCGACATCGAGACCGAAGGCCAGAAGGTGCGGCTGAAGGACGGCGCCGTCGTGATCGCCGCGATCACGTCCTGCACCAACACCTCCAACCCGGCGGTGATGATCGGCGCCGGCCTGCTCGCCCGCAACGCGGCGGCCAAGGGCCTGACCCGCAAGCCGTGGGTCAAGACCTCGTTGGGACCGGGCTCGCGCGTGGTCACCGACTATCTGGAAAAGGCCGGCGTGCTGGATGACCTGGAGAAGCTGGGCTTCTACGTGGTCGGCTACGGTTGCACCACCTGCATCGGCAACTCCGGCCCCCTGCCGGTGGAAGTCAGCGCCGGCATCGCCACCGGCGACCTGGTGGTGACCTCGGTGCTGTCGGGCAACCGCAACTTCGAAGGCCGCGTGCATCCGGAAGTGAAGATGAACTACCTGGCCTCGCCGCCGCTGGTGGTCGCCTACGCCATCGCCGGCACCACCGACATCGATCTGACCACCGAACCGCTGGGCATCGGCAACGACGGCCAGCCGGTCTATCTGAAGGACATCTGGCCGAGCAACGGCGAAATCGGCGACTTCATCGCCCGCACCATCGGCCCGGAGATGTTCGCCAAGAACTACGCAGACGTGTTCAAGGGCGATACCCGCTGGAACACCATCGCCTCGCCCGACGGCGATCTGTACGCCTGGGATTCGGATTCGACCTACATCAAGAATCCGCCCTACTTCGACGGCATGACGATGGCCACCGGCGGCATCGACGACGTGCATGGCGCGCGCGTGCTCGGCCTGTTCGGCGACTCGATCACCACCGATCACATCTCGCCGGCCGGCAACATCAAGAAGGATTCGCCCGCGGGCCGCTTCCTGATCTCGCGCGGTGTGCAGCCGGTGGACTTCAACAGCTACGGTAGCCGTCGCGGCAACGACGACGTGATGGTGCGCGGCACCTTCGCCAACATCCGCATCAAGAACCTGATGTTCGGCGGCGAGGAAGGCGGCAATACCCTGTACCACCCGCCGGGTGGCGGCGCGCCGGAGAAGCTGTCCATCTACGACGCGGCCATGAAATACAAGGCCGACGGCGTGCCGCTGGTGGTGCTGGCGGGCAAGGAATACGGCACCGGCTCCTCGCGCGACTGGGCGGCCAAGGGCACAACCTGCTGGGCGTGAAGGCGGTGTTCGCCGAGAGTTTCGAACGCATCCATCGCTCCAACCTGGTCGGCATGGGCGTGCTGCCGCTGCAGTTCATCGAGGGCCAGAACGCGCAGACCCTGGGCCTGGATGGTTCGGAGGTGTTCGACATCGCCGGCCTGCACGATGGCGCGTCGAAGGTCGCCACCGTCACCGCCCGCCGCACCGACGGCCAGGAAGTGCGCTTCCAGGTCAAGGTGCTGCTGCTGACGCCGAAGGAAGTCGAGTACTTCCGCCACGGTGGCCTGCTGCATTACGTGCTCCGCCAGCTGGCGGCGCGCAAGGCGGCGTGAGCGGACGCTGAAACAACGGAAGCCCCGCCCCGCGAAGCACGCGGGGCGCTCTCCCGGCGCGCGAGACGCCCGATGCTCCGGTGCCACCGCCTCCCCTGTAGGAGCGACGTGAGTCGCGACGGGTACAGGTGGACGGAGCATCCCGGTCGCGACTTACGTCGCTCCCACAAGGGGGGATGCCGCCAGGCTGCCTGGGGATCTATCGTCACGACGCTTCCATCAGGCGGTGACCGGTTTCGCGCAACCTTGGAAGCGCCGGACGCCGCTATCTCCACTGTGGGAGCGACGTCAGTCGCGAAGCTTCGCGTCCCGGCCATCGCGACTGACGTCGCTCCCGCAAGGTGGGTGGCCGCCAGCACTGCGCGGCGCTCAACTTCCGGAACATCCGCCCGGCGGTTGCCGGTTTCGGACGGGCTGGACGTGGCATCCGGTGACAGGGCCGGATTCGCCGGTCCGCGGGCAAACACCATGCGTACCCCTGCGTTGGCCCGCTGGCTTCTGCCGCTGGCGTTTGCCTGCATCCCGGCGGTGCACGCCGTGGAGATCACCGGCATGAAGGATTTCCCCAACCTCCACGGTCGCTACGCGCCGGGCGGCGACTGCCGCCGGCAGCCGCGGATCGCCATCGACGCGAGCGGCATCGTCTTCGAAACCGAAGGAGGCAGCGATCGGGTGGCGCGGCTGGAATACGCGGCCAGCTACGGCGGCAATTTCTACGAAGGCGACAGCCAGTGGTTCTTTCCGTTCGGGCGCGAGGGCGCGTATCCGGCGCTGATGACCTTCAATGCGGAAGAAAAGGTGGGCGTGCTGGCCGTGACCCCGCACGACGAGGGATACGCCGGCGGTCCGTCGCTGTCACCGCGCAACCGCGTGCTGGTCGCCGGCTCCCCCTACCTGCGCTGCCGCTGACCCGGCGGGTTCATCGGCCCGCCTGCCACTGCGCGTAGTAAAGCCGCCAGTCGTCGCCCTCCTGGCGCCAACCGGTGGTGACCCGATACGACTGCGCGCTGTCCGGCAACCAGCGCCCGCGGCCGGAACCGGTGAGCAGCGCGTCGAACCGGATCGTCGCGGTATCACCTTGCAGGCTGACCTCCAGCGGCCCCGTGGTCACCCCGACACTGTCGCGGGCCAGCAATTGCGCGCGCAGCAGGTTGTGCAACGCAGCACGATCCATGCCCCCGGGACCGGAGAAGTCGTCGGCAATGTTGTCCATCGCGTCGGCCGGCCGGCGCTGTTCGACCGCCTGCTGCAAGGCCGCGAACTGATCGCGCAGTTGCTGTTCCGGCGAGCTCCGGCTGCATCCGGCCAGCGCCAGCATCACCGCCAGCAGCACGCCCATCCTTCCGGGCAACACAGCGTGCCGCCGCAACATCGGGATTACGCCCCTCGTACCCTTCGCCTTTTCCATCCGGAACGGTATGCTCCCTGTCGTGGACCCCACGCGGCGCGCAGGCGCCGACATTGCAAACATACCCGAAGCATGGCCCTGGGGAGGGAGTAGAAGATGAGTCAAGACCGTCCGTGGTTCAAGAGCTATCCGGAAGGCGTTCCGCACGAGATTGATCTGGATGAGTACCGCTCCATTGTCTCGGTGCTGGAAACGGCCATCGATCGTTATCGCAACCGTCCGGCGTTCTCGAACTTCGGCAAGAGTCTGACCTATGGCGAGATCGACACCCTCAGCAAACAGTTCGCTGCGTACCTGCTTGGCGAGCTGAAACTGAAGAAAGGCGATCGCGTCGCGATCATGATGCCGAACTGCCTGCAATATCCGGTCGCCATCTTCGGCGTGCTGCGTGCCGGCCTGACGGTAGTCAACGTCAACCCGATGTATACCCCGCGCGAGCTTCGCCACCAGTTGTCCGATTCCGGTGCCAGCGTGCTGCTGGTGGTGGACAACTTCGGCAAGACCGTGCAGGAAGCGATTCCCGGCCTGACCGCGCTCAAGCACGTCATCACTACCGGCCTGGGCGATCTGCTCGGTTTCCCGAAGGGACCACTGATCAACTTCGTGCTGAAGTACGTTCAAGAAAATGGTGCCGGACTACGACATCGCCGGCACGGTCCGCTTCAAGGACACGCTCACGCTGGGCCGGCTGCACACCCTGCCCGAGATTGACATCGCGCCGGAAGACATCGCGTTCCTGCAATACACCGGCGGCACCACCGGCGTGGCCAAGGGTGCGATGCTGACCCATCGCAACATGGTCGCCAACATGCAGCAGGCATCGGCCTGGATTGGCCGCAACGTCAAGGCCGACGGTGAGCTGATCGTCACCGCGCTGCCGCTGTACCACATCTTCGCACTCACCGCGAACTGCCTGGTGTTCATGAAATTCGGCGCGTCCAACCACCTGATCACCAATCCGCGCGACATGGCGAACTTCGTCAAGGAGATCAGCAAGATCCAGTTCACCGCGATCACCGGCGTCAACACCCTGTTCAACGGCTTGTTGAACACCCCCGGCTTCGATCAGGTCGACTTCTCGCGCCTGCACCTGACCCTGGGCGGCGGCATGGCGGTGCAGCGCGCCGTGGCCGATCGCTGGAAGAAGGTCACCGGGATCACCCTGGTGGAAGCCTATGGCCTGACCGAAACCGCGCCGGCGGCCTGCATCAACCCGATGGATCTGAAGGACTACAACGGCGCCATCGGCCTGCCCATCCCATCCACCGACGCCTGCCTGAAGGACGACGACGGCAATCTGGTCGCGCTCGGGGAAGTCGGCGAGCTGTGCATCAAGGGGGTGAGGTGATGCGCGGTTACTGGCAGCGCCCCGAGGAGACCGCCAAGGTCATCGACGCCGACAGCTGGCTGCATACCGGCGACATGGCCAAGATGGATGCGGACGGCTTCTTCTACATCGTTGATCGCAAGAAGGACATGATCCTGGTGTCCGGCTTCAACGTGTACCCGAACGAGGTGGAGGATGTCATCGCCGGCCTGGAAGGCGTGCTGGAAGTGGCCGCCATCGGCGTGCCGGACGAGCGCTCGGGCGAGGCGGTCAAGGTGTTCGTGGTCAGGAAGGACCCGACCCTGACCGAGGAGAAGATCAAGGCGTACTGCCGGGACAATCTCACCGGATACAAGCAGCCCCGCTATATCGAGTTCCGGACCAACTCCCAAAGACCAACGTCGGGAAAATCCTCCGCAAGGAGCTCCGGGACCCGCCCCAGACCGGGGCCACCCGCTGAAATCGGAAGGCCGGCGCAAGCCGGCCTTTCTTTTTGCCCGTCAAAACTTTAGGGTCGAATTTGAGATTTTCATCACATTTATGAACGATGGGAAGAGATAAATGCTGTCCCCGACCGGTCAGTCAGGGTGCGTCGTCTTTTCACTATCCGTTCAGGTGTAGCATCGCGCCGTGCCCAGCACGTCGCCAATACCAATCCCCACACCATCGGCCACAAGCCACCAGGAGTCGTCATGAACAACGTCGAAAAACTGCAGCGCACCCGCAATTTCTCCACCATCCGCGTGGAATCCGCGCCCGATGGCAACAGCCATTGGATGTACATGCACAACGACGCTGGCAAGGGTTCCCGGCCGTGCTTCCGCAGCGAACTGCTGGATGAAATGTGGAGCTTCACGTCCTCGATCACCCTGCGCGAGAGCGAGCGCCAGTCCGGTCGCCTGCGCCATTTCGTGCTGGCTTCGTCGGCGCCGGCGTTCAACCTCGGTGGCGACCTGGATCTGTTCGCCAAGCTGATCCGCTCCAACGACCGCGAACACCTGCTGTCCTATGCCCGCCGCTGCATCGACGGCGTGTACACGCTGCACACCGGTCTGGGCGGCGACGTCCGCACGATCGCGCTGCTGCAGGGCGATGCGCTGGGCGGCGGCCTGGAAATGGCGCTGGCCTGCCACACCATCGTGGCCGAGGAAGGCGTGGAAATGGGCCTGCCGGAGGTGCTGTTCGGCCTGTTCCCGGGCATGGGCGCCTATTCGTTCCTGTGCAAGCGCGTCTCGCCGCAGCTGGCCGAGCGATATATGGAAGGCAACATGTATTCCAGCGACGAGTTCCACAAGATGGGCATCGTCGACATCCTGGTGCCGAAGGGCCAGGGCGAAGCCGCCGTGCAGGATCTGATCCGCCAGCAGCAGCGTGCCCCCTACTCCCACCTGGCGATGAACACTGTGCGCGGCCTGGCCCAGCGGGTCAGCTACGACGAACTGATGAACATCACCGAGGTGTGGGTCGATACCGCGCTGGCGCTGGGCGACAAGTCCCTGCGGATGATGGAGCGCATCGTGCGTGCGCAGGAAAAGCGTGCCATGCAGGCCGCCTGATCGACGATCGAATCGTAGCCACTACAGGGGGCGGGGACCGCGCGATGCTTCCCCGGATGGCGGGACGGCCGTGGCCGCCCGCCTGAGCCATCCCCTTTCCGCAGCCGCGCAACCGCGGGAATCAGTTGCGTTCGTGGCTGCCGTGGTCGGGCGAATGCCGTGACCGTTCGCGTGCTTCCAGCGCCGCCCTGCCCTGGGCCAGATAGGAATTCACCGCCGCCAGCCGTTGCCGCCATTCACGCGCGATCTGCCAGTCGGCCAGGCGCATCAGTTCGCTCGCCGCCGCCGCCAGTTTGACCAGGCCCAGGTTGCTGGCCACGCCTTTCAGCGCATGCGCGTGATCGCGCAGGTGTTCGCCCTGGCCATGTTCCATCGCATGCGCCATGGCGCCGATGCAGCCATCGGCATCGTTGAGGCACTGCGCGATGAACTCGCGCTCGAAGGCTTCGCCCATGCCCAGCGCGCTGAGTTCGTCCAGCACGGTCATGTCCAGGATCTCGTCGCCCACGCGCACGGCGGTGGTCGGCACCGGCGCCTGCGGCGGGGCGACCGCGCCATTCGTGGCGATTTCGGCCAGGGTGTCGAGCAGTCGGGTCGCCACCACCGGCTTGGCCAGGAACGCGCGCGCGCCGGCGCGCTCGCAGTTGCGGATGGCGTCCGGGGTGACGTCCGCGCTCAGGATCACCACCGGGGTGCGCTGGCCGGAACCGGCTTCCATCACCCGCAGTTGCTTGAGCAGATCCAGGCCGCTGACGTCGGGCATGTGCAGATCGCAGATCACCGCGTCGTAGTCGAACGAATCCAGCGCGTTGAGCACGTCTTCGCCGCCGTTGACGCAGGTCACCCGGTGGCCGGCCTTCTGCAGCAGGCGCTGCACCACCATCCGGTTGGCCTCGTGGTCGTCGGCGACCAGGATCTGCATGCTGCGCACCCGCGCGCGATGGCGCAGGAACGGATCCGAGAACGCGATGATGTTTTCGGCGCCAGGCTTGCCGGTGCCTTCCTCGAGCCAGTTCGCCGGGGCGTGGATGGCCGGCGTGACCTCGCGCGGCTGCACGCCCTCGAACGGCAGTTCCACCCAGAACGAGCTGCCGCGCTGTTCGCTGCTCTCGAAACCGATGGTGCCGCCCATCGCCTCGGTCAGGCCCTTGGCGATGGTGGTGCCCAGGCCGGTGCCGCCGTAACGGCGCGCCAGGCTGGCGTCGGCCTGTTCGAAGGCCTCGAACAGCCGTTCGCGCACCGACGCGGGAATGCCGATGCCGGTGTCGGTCACGGTGAAGCGCAGCCGGTTCGGGCTGCCGGCCAGCGCCACGTTCAGGCGGACCTCGCCCTTGTCGGTGAACTTGACCGCGTTGCCGGCCAGGTTCAGCAGGACCTGGCGCAGGTGCCCGGAATCGCCGCGCAGCAGCGCCGGCACGTCATCGTCGAAGTGAACTTCGTAGTTGAGCTGCTTGCCGCGCGCCTGCGGCAGCAGGATCAGGCCGATGCTTTCGACCAGTTCGCGCGGCGAGAATTCGACCACGTTGAGCTTGAGTTTTCCGGCCTCGATGGCCGAGATGTCGAGCACGTCCTCCACCAGCGCCAGCAGGCTGCGGGTGGAAGCCTGGATGGTCGACAGGCATTCGCGCTGTTCGCTGTCCAGGCGGGTGGTCGCCAGCAGTTCGGACATGCCGGCCAGGCCATTGAGCGGCGTGCGGAATTCATGGCTCATGTTGGCCAGGAACCGGCTCTTGGCCTCGTTGGCCCGGCGCGCTTCCTCGGTGGCGCGGGTCAGGTCGCGCAGCAGGCCGGACAGGTACATCGGGACCGCGATCAGGCCGACCCACAGGCCCAGGCCGAGATCGAGGTTCTGCTGCCAGTAGGGGCTCAACGTCAGCACGACGCCGAAACTGATGCACGCCGACGCCACCGCGCCCACCAGATAGCGATTGCCGTAACGCAGGCCGTTGCCGACCGTCACCCACATCAGGATCACGTACAGCCACGCCAGCGGCTCGCCCTTGAGCACCATCGCCACGGTCATCAGGCCGTAGTCGGTGATCATGCCGATGACCCGGCGCACGTGCGACTTGCCCGGCTCGAGCAGGATCGCGATGAACAGCATCAGGCCGACCGCGGCGCCGACCCCGCTCATGGTCGCGGACCAGCGGTACACGTCCGGCGGCAGCGCGCCGTACAGCGCGGCCACGCCCATGTACAGGATCACGCCGGTGAAGATGATGACGCGGATCGCCGTCTGGCCGTGCTCGCTGTCCGGCCGGTTGGCCAGACGATGCTTGATCCATGAGACCAGATTGCGTTCCATGACTCATTCCATCCCTGGACGGCTCTGCACCGTCGAGTAGCGCTCGCAGATGTCGTCCAGACGTTCCCGCCCGCGGATGAGCGCATCCACGCAGGCGGGGTCGAACAGGCGGCCGCGCTGCGCGTACAGGTACGCCAGCGCCGCGTCCTTCTCCCAGGCCTTCTTGTAGGGCCGGGGCGAGATCAGCGCGTCGAACACGTCCGCAACCGCCACTATCCTGGCTTCCAACGGAATCTCGTCGCCGACCAGGCCATCGGGATAGCCGCTGCCGTCGTAGCGCTCGTGGTGGCGCAGCGCGATGACCGCGCCGGTCTGGATGAAACGGTTCTGGCTGCCCGACAGCAGCTGGTGGCCGATCTTGGGATGCCGGCGCATGACGTCGGTCTCGTCCTCGGTCAGCGGGCCGGGCTTCATCAGCACCGAATCGGGAATGGCGATCTTGCCCATGTCGTGCAGCGGCGCGGCCAGTTCGATGGCGCGGACCTCGTCTTCCGGCAGGCCCAGCTCGTCGGCGATCAGCGCGGCGACGTGGGCCATGCGCTCCAGGTAGGCGCTGGTGCCGCTGTCGCGGTACTCGATGGCGCGGGCCAGCCGCGACAGGGTCTCGCGTTCGCGCTCCTCGACCTCGTGCATGCTCGACAGCAGGCGCTGTTCCAGCGACAGGGCCCGTTGCTTGACGTTCTCGGACTGCTGGCGCAGTTGCAGCAGGTTGCGGCAGCGGGCGCGCAGTTCGCGCGGGCGGACCGGCTTGACCAGGAAATCGATGACGCCGGCTTCCAGCGCCGCCTGCCGGATCGGTTCGTCGCCGACCACGGTGATCAGGATGATCGGAATGTCGCGGTGCAGCGGCAGCCGGCGGAAGCGGCGGGCGAATTCCAGCCCGTCCATGCCCGGCATGCGGTAGTCCAGCAGCAGCAAATCGGTGCGGTTCTTCTCGCACCACTCCAGCGCGACCTGGGGATCCCCGAAGTCGTGCACGCTCAGCTCCGAGGCAATGTCCTCGATTACATGGCGCAGCATCGTGCGCGCCGAAGTCTGGTCATCGACGATGACGATATTCAAAGCGCTTCCCGCCCCTTGTGGCCACATGAAGTGACTGTCGGGCAAGGATACTCCGGCGATGGCTGCGCTGGCATCTAGCATGGGAACCGTTTCCTGCGTGTATCGCTGACCACTGCTGCGGGGGCGGCCGTGGCCCGGCGTGGAGTCGTGATCCCGACGCCGGTCCGCGGAGCGTGGGATTTTTGACGCAGAAAGCGTGCCAGTGTGGTTCAGGTCGCCGCCTGGAGAGAGAAATCGGGATGTCAATCACACAAAACGCCCGCAGGGCGGGCGTTTCGTGGGCGTCGGGTGGCCGGGTTCCGGCGTTGGCGGGAGCCGGCTACGGCCCTCGCGGCGCGTGGGCAGGCACGATTCGGGCCGGCCAATCGACCCAGCGCGTCACCCTGCCTGTCGCGGCACGACCGTTCGCGTCAGCCGTGGTGTTCCGGACGCATGTAAGGGAACAGCAGCACGTCGCGAATCGAATCAGAACCGGTCAGCAGCATCACCAGCCGGTCGATGCCGATGCCCAGGCCACCGGTCGGCGGCAGGCCCACTTCCAGCGCCCGGATGTAGTCGGCGTCGTAGTGCATGGCCTCGTCGTCGCCGCCCTCCTTGGCCGCCACCTGGGCCTGGAAGCGCGCCGCCTGGTCTTCCGGATCGTTGAGCTCGGAGAAACCGTTGGCCAGTTCCTTGCCGTTGATGAACAGCTCGAAGCGATCGGTGTAGCCCGGATCGTTATCGTTGGCGCGCGCCAGCGGCGAGACCTCGACCGGATGATCGGTGATGAAGGTCGGCTGGATCAGGGTGTGCTCGACGGTCTTCTCGAAGATCTCCAGCAGCAGCTTGCCCCAGCCGTAGGACGGCTTGACCGCGATCTTCAGGCGCTGGCAATGGCGCGCCAGGGCCTCGCGGTCGGTGCAGTCGGCCAGGCTGATCTCGGGATTGTGGTGGCGCACCGCCTCGTCCATCCGCCAGCGGCGGAACGCCGGCTCCAGGTCGATGGACTGGCCTTCCCAGTTCACCGCGCCGGTACCCAGCACTTCATGGGCGACGTCGCGGATGACCGATTCGGTCAGATCCATGATCTCGTTGTACGTGGCGTAGGCCTCGTACAGTTCCAGCATGGTGAATTCGGGGTTGTGGCGGGTGCTGACGCCTTCGTTGCGGAAGTTGCGGTTGATCTCGTAGACGCGTTCCAGACCGCCGACCACCAGCCGCTTGAGGTACAGCTCCGGCGCCACCCGCAGGTAGAGATCCATGTCCAGCGCGTTGTGGTGGGTCACGAACGGCTTGGCCGCGGCGCCGCCGGGGATGTAATGCATCATCGGCGTTTCCACTTCCAGGAAGCGGCGCGCGTCCAGCCATTCGCGGATCGCGCGGATGATGCGCGAGCGCTTGATGAAGACGTCGCGCGCCTCCGGGGTGACGATCAGATCCACATAGCGCTGGCGATAGCGCTGTTCGACGTCGGAGAGGCCATGCCACTTGTCCGGCAGCGGGCGCAGCGCCTTGGTCAGCAGGCGCAGGCGGTCGGCCTTGACCGACAGCTCGCCGGTCTTGGTGCGGGTCAGCGCGCCCTCGGCGGCGACGATGTCGCCGATGTCCCAGCCCTTGAAGGCATCGTAGGTGTCGCCCAGCGCATTGGCCTGCAGGAACAGCTGCAGGCGGCCGGATTCGTCCTGGATCTGGACGAAGCTGGCCTTGCCCATCACCCGCTTGGCCATCAGCCGGCCGGCAACGCTGACCCGGCGGCCGGCCGCTTCCAGGCTCTCGGCGGTCCACAGCTCGCCATCGGCGTACTGCGCCTGCAGATCGCCGGCATAGTCGGCGCGGCGGAAATCATTCGGATAGGCGATGCCCTGGCCGCGCAGGGCCGTGAGTTTCGCGCGGCGCTCGGCGATGAGGTTGTTCTCGTCGGCGTGGGGCGTCTGCGCGGGGGTCTCGTCGGTCATGGCGGGTAGGATTCGATGGAAACGATATGGGATGCGGCCACGGCCGCGCGGAACCGGGTCGGGGCCGTGGCCCCTTCCCGCGGATTATGCGTCGATGCGTTTGGCGCCGGCTTCCAGGCCGGTCTTGAGGCTGGCTTCGAGGAATTCGTCCAGGTCGCCGTCCAGCACCTTCTGGGTGTCGGTGCGCTCGATGCCGGTGCGCAGATCCTTGATCCGGCTCTGGTCGAGCACGTAGTTGCGGATCTGGCTGCCCCAGCCGATGTCGGCCTTGGTCGCTTCCAGCGCGTTCTTCTCGGCGTTGCGCTTCTGGATCTCGATCTCGTAGAGCTTGGCCTTCAGCATCTTCATCGCGCGATCGCGGTTGGCATGCTGGCTGCGCTCGGTCTGGCAGGCGACCACCACGCCGCTGGGCACGTGGGTGATGCGCACGGCCGATTCGGTCTTGTTGACGTGCTGGCCACCGGCGCCGGAGGAGCGGTAGACGTCGGTCTTCAGGTCGGCCGGGTTGATCTCGATGTCGATGTTGTCGTCGACTTCCGGCGCCACGAACACCGAGGTGAAGCTGGTGTGCCGGCGGTTGTCCGAATCGAACGGCGACTTGCGCACCAGCCGGTGCACGCCGATCTCGGTCTTCAGCCAGCCGTAGGCGTAGTCGCCCTCGACCCGGAAGGTCGCCGACTTGATGCCGGCCACTTCACCGTCGCTGGCTTCCATCAGTTCGACCTTCCAGCCGCGCGACTCGGCCCAGCGCAGGTACATGCGCAGCAGGATTTCAGCCCAGTCCTGCGCCTCGGTGCCGCCGGCACCGGCCTGGATGTCGACGAAGGCGTTGGCGCTGTCCATCTCGCCGGAGAACATGCGCTGGAATTCCAGCTTGTCCACCCGGCCGGCGAAGCGCTCGACGTCCTCGACCACCGCCTGCGCGGTTTCCTCGTCGTTTTCGCTCTCGGCCAGTTCCAGCAGTTCGCTGGAGCCGATCAGTCCCTCGTCGATCTCGCGGATGCCGTTGACGGTCTTGTCCAGCAGCGAGCGCTCGCGGCCCAGTTGCTGGGCGTATTCGGGGTTGTTCCAGATATCGGGGCTTTCCAGCTCCCGGTTCACTTCTTCCAGGCGTTCGCGCTTGGAATCGTAGTCAAAGATACCCCCGTAGCGAAACCAGCCTGCTCTGCAGGTCGGCGATGCGCTGGCGGATGGGGTTCAGTTCGATCATGGCGGGAGGTGGGGGCACACAGAGGAACCGGGGATTGTAACAAGCCGCTGCCGGCCCCGCCCGCCCCGCCGCGCGGAACCGGCCTCCCCGCGGCCTCCGGCCTTCCCGGCGCGGGTGCCGTGCGGGTGCCGGGACGGTCGAGATGACGCTCAGGCGCTTCCGTCCTGTTCCGCGCCCGTGCGCGAGCGCAGCCCTGCCCGATGGCGACGGCTGCACGGCAACGCGGTGCCATCCTTGAGGTGGACGCGGGCATCGCCGGTGTCCAGCGGTTCGATCGAGACGACCTGATCGAGATTGACCAGATAGCTGCGGTGGATGCGGACAAAGCGCGCCGGGTCCAGCTTCGCCTCGACGCCGGCGATGGTGCTGCGCAGCGGGTAGTCGTGACCGCGCACACGCAGGTTGACGTAATTGCCGGCCGCCTGCGCCCACTCGATGTCGCTGGCCGCGACCAGGAACTCGCGGCCCAGCTTGCGGACCAGGAAACGCTCCGGCCGCTCCACCGGTTCCAGCGGCGGACCTTCGTCGGGCAGATCGAGCAGACTGGCCTCGCCCTGCCAGCGGCGCAGCAGCAGCCGGTAGATCTCGATGGTCAGCACCGTCCAGATGAACGTGCGGACGTCCTTGAGGTACTCGTAGAAGAATTCCCGCGCCCAGGGACCGAAATCGTATTCCGCGCCCTGCCAGCGATAGGCCAGCATCCGCAGTGCGACCATGCCCGCCACATGCAGCAGCGAATACACCAGGCTGGCCAGCAGGTACCAGGGCAACTGCCGCCGCAGGGTGTCCCAGTGGAGGGGGAAACGGCGGGTGAACGCCACCACCGCCGGCACCAGCGCCAGCAGCACGACGCCGCTGGAGCTTTCCCAGACCACCGGTTCCCAGTCCGCGATCCGCAACCCGGCCCGATGCACGTCCATCACCGTGGTGATGCTGTTTCCGACCACGTTGACCAGGATGCCGATCACCCAGAAGCCGACTTCGAGACTGCGGCGCCAGGGCTGGAAGCGGTGGTAGAGCGTGTCGGAGGTAGAGGCCATGCGCGCATTGTAGGGGCGGTGCGCGGCGATGCAAGACGTGGCTGTAAGCCCACTCGAATGATCAGGTGCTGACCGTCGTGGC
>OFCY01000045.1_pt1 | contig 24842 bp, 22 predicted proteins | sample 1520981 | NCBI WGS metagenome assembly OFCY01 (sample SAMEA2532533, study PRJEB24079) | metagenome
GTACCAGCGACGGGACGAACTCCGCTTCAGGCAGGCAGGCGCGCAATGCCTCGGCGCCACCACCGTGCAGCAGCAGCGCCGGCGTCGTCGCCGACGTTCGCGGGCGGCCGAGCCGCAGGCTGCGTTCGATCAGGCCCAACGCGGCGCCGTCGCAACCGGACGCCAGCGCGTCCTCGGTATCGTCGGCGAACTCGCGATAGATGCCACCCTGCGCCGGCAACTGCGCGGCGGCCTGGTGCAGCGCGGCGCGCATCAGCGCGGGCGAAGGCGCGATGCGCCCGCCCCGGTGCAGGCCGCGCGCGTCCAGCAGATCGATGGTGATGGCGGTGCCGACGCCGGCGATCATCCACGCACGCGCGCCGCGGGCATGCGCCGCGACCATCGCCAGGAACCGATCCACGCCCAGCTTCTCCGGCCGCGCGTAGGCGATGCGCACGCCCGCGAACGCGGCCTGCGTGCGGGCGAGCGAGATGCGCTGGAATCTTTCGGTCAGCGCGTCGATCACGGCCAAGGTCAGCGCCGGTGACGCGACGCTCGCCAGGCAGGCCGAATCCGCCGCGGCCGGCAGATGCCGCCGCAGGGCTTCGGCGAATCCGCGTTCGTCATGGCCGAACGCGATCACCCCGCCGGGACGTCCGTCGCCGTCCAGTTGCGTGCACTTGAGCCGCGAGTTCCCCAGATCGAACAACCATTGCGTCATTGCGCCCTCACACTGATTTCCCCGGCATGCACGTTCTCCCAGGCGCCATCGATCAGGACGCGCAATGCGCCGTCCTCGGCCAGGCCACCGGCGACGCCATGACGCGTCTGCCGCGGCCCGTGTATCGCCACTTCCCGCCCGGCCAGCACGTCCAGCGAGGCGAAGCGCGGCAGGAACGGCGCCAGGCCATCGCGATCGAACTGATCCAGCGCCGGCAGCAGGCGCGACAGCAACATCGCCGCCAGCGCATTGCGATCCGGCGCGGTGCCACTCAGCGCGGCCAGATCGATCCACGGCTGATCGATGCCGGCCGCGAACGTCGCCGGCATGCGCACATTGATGCCGATGCCGATGATCGCCCGGACCGGGCCGCCGTGTTCGCCGCCGCCTTCGACCAGCACGCCGCCCAGCTTGCGGCCATCCACCACCAGATCGTTGGGCCATTTGAGCCCGGTGCCGGCGAACCCCAGCGCGCGCAGCGCCTCCGCCACCGCGACGCCGGTGACCAGGCTCAGCCCGCCCAGCCGCGCCAGGCGAGAATGCGTGCCAGCGACAGGTACAGGTTGGCCGCGACCGGAGACGCCCACTGGCGCCCGCGCCGTCCCGCCGCCGGTCTGCTGTTCGGCCAGCAGCGCGCTCCGCGCCCGTGGGTCGGGTATCCCGGCGCAGCAATTCGCTGTTGGTGGAATCAAGCGACCAGGCCACTTCCAGCGCCGCCAGCCCATCGCGACAGCCGGGCTCCAGCGCCTGGCCGATGGTCCCGGCATCCAGCAGATCCAGCGGCCCGGCCAGGGCATAGCCCCGGCCGGCCCTGGCGTCGATGCGCACCCCCGCCTCGCGCAGGGCTTCGATGCGCTTCCACATGGCGGCGCGGGTCAGGCCTACCTCCCTACCCAGCGCGTCACCGGACACGGGACCGGCCTGCAGCCGTCTCAGCAGTTCGCGCTCCGCGCTCATCGGCCGGGCTCCCGAGCGCCATGGGCGGGGTGAAAGCGGGCGGAGGGGGCGGCGGCGGACAGGCGTGACATGGCGTCATTATGCCGGGGCCCGCCAGGCCCGCTCCGGGCCGCTCCCGGCAGGCTTCGCCGCGCCCCGGCCTGTTCAGATGTATCCGTTCGGCTATATTCAGCAGGATGGCCGCCGCTTCGGCCGCCATCCGACAGGAGTCCTCCGATGCTTCGCGCCAGCTTCATCGTCCTGCTGACCTGCATCTGTGCGCCGGCGATGGCGCAGAACGGCCGCGTGTTGTCGACCGTCAGCGCATCGGCCTGTCAGGAAATCGCCGACAAGGCCAGCGAAGCCTCCCCGCCCAGCGAAGCCGCCACACGCGCCGCGCGCGCGTCCGTGCGCGACAAATATGCGCCCGCGAACACCTCCTCGTCCGGCGGCGCGCTGCCGGTGGTGGGCAGTCGCGGCGGTGGCGGCGAGGATGAAAGCGATCCGAGCCCGGTGCTGCCGCGCCCGCGCGCGCCGAAATGGCACAGCTTCCTGCCGGGCATGTTCCGCTGACCGGTGTTGCGCCTGCTCCGACGGCTCCGTCCGCCTGCTCCCATCGATGACGCGATCTGGCAAGGCATCTGCCGCGATACGCCGTGGATCGCTCGCCTCGACGATGTGCGCCGCTGGCGCCTGCGTGCGCTGACCGCGCGTTTCCTGCACGAAAAGACCATCACGCCGCTGGGCGGGTTGTCGCTCATACCCGGCAGTGCACGCAGCTGGCCGCGCTGTGCTGCCTGCCGCTGCTGGAGTTCGGCCATCGCGGCTGGCGCGGCTGGTCGCAGCTCATCGTCTATCCCGAAGCCTTCCGCGTGCACCGCAGCCACACCGACGCCGCGGGCGTGCAGCACGAGTGGGAAGACGATCTGGCCGGCGAATCCTGGGATGCCGGTCCGCTGATCCTGTCGTGGGCGGACGTGCAGGCGGACCTGGCCGAACCCGACGCCGGTTTCTGCGTGGCCGTGCACGAAATGGCGCACAAGCTGGATGCGCTCGACGGAGAGATGGACGGCACGCCGCCGCTGCCCGGCGACTGGCGTCGGCGCTGGGCGCAGGATTTCCAGCGCGCCTACGACCAGCTGTGCCAGGAAGTGGATCTGGGCCGCGAAACGCGCATCGATCCGTATGCGACCGAAGGACCGGACGAGTTCTTCGCGGTCGCGACCGAGTACCACTTCTCCGCGCCGCGCCTGCTGCGCCAGGCCATGCCCGACGTGGCCGCGCACCTGCGCCGGTTCTACGGCCCGCCGCCGGAATGGTGAGCGGCAGGTAGCCGCGCACCGCGCGCGACGGCTCAGAGTCCCTGCGGCAGGGTGACCACGAACTGGGCGCCGCCCAGTTCCTCCGAACGCCCGACCTGCAATTCGCCACGGTAGTCGCGGATCAGATCCTGCACGATCGACAGGCCGATGCCGTGGCCGTGCACGCGCTCGTCGCCGCGCACGCCGCGCTGCAGGACGACCGGGATGTTCTCCTCGGTGATGCCGGGGCCGTCATCCTCCACCGAAAGATACAGGCCGGCACGACGCTGCGGTGCCGCCGGCAGCGGACGCACCGTCAGCAACACGCGCGAGCGCGCCCACTTGAACGCGTTCTCCAGCAGGTTGCCCATCAGCTCCTGCAGATCGCCGGTCTCGCCGTAGAACCGTGCCAGCGGATCGATTTCGAACTCGCACAGCACGCGCTTGCTGGCATAGACCTTCTCCAGGCCGCTGACGATTTCCTCGGCATGCGGCTCGATCGGCACCGGCGCGGAAAACAGCTTGTGGCCGCTGGAAGCGGCGCGCGCCAGCTGGTACGACACCAGCCCGTTCATGCGCTTGAGCTGGTTGTCCAGTTCCTCGCGCAGCGAAGCCTCGCCGCCGCCGCTGTCGAGCTGCGTGCGCAGCACCGCCAGCGGCGTCTTCAGGCTGTGTGCGAGATCGGCCAGGGTATTGCGCTGGCGCTCCAGGTTCTCGCGCTCGCTCTCGATGAAGGCGTTGATGCTGTCGGTGAGCGGTTCCAGCTCGCGTGGATGGCGTTCGCTCATGCGATCGATCTGCCCGCCCTGCACCCGCGTCAGCTCGGTGATCACGCGCCGCAGCGGGCGCAGGCTCCAGCGCAGCACCGCCATCTGCAACAGCAACAGGATGAAGCCGGCGCTGCCCAGATACACCCACAGCGCGCCGCGGAACACGCGCATCTGCGCGTTGAGCGACTGCGCGTCCTCCAGGATGTAGATGCTGTAGGGGAATTCCGCATCCGGGCCGCGCTCGGCCCAGACGAAGCCCACACCGTAACGGTAGACCTGGCTCTCGCTGCCGTCGGCGCGGCGGAACGTGACCGGGCCGTCGAAGGCTTCCTCCAGCGGACCGAGCATCGGCGACGCCGGCAGCACTGGTCCCAGCGTGGAGTTGGAACCCCAGCGGTCGTTGGGCAGGATCACTTCCGCGTACAGGCCGCTGTCGGGCATCTCGAAACGCGGGTCGGGCGTGTCGAACGGCGGAATCAGCGCGCCGCCGCGGGTGAAGTCGATTTCGTCGGTGTACTTGAGCGCGTACGCCTTCAGGCGCTGGCGCAGGTTGTCCTCGGCGGTGGCGATGAACGCGCGATCCAGCGCGTAGCCCGCCAAAGCGAGAAAGGCCACCAGTCCGAGACTGGCGGCCAGCAGTTGGCGGGCGCGCAGCGATCGTGGGCGCCAGCCGTCGAACGGCGCGCGCCGCGGCCTGGCCGAGGCTTCGGCGCCCGCCGGGGACGCCATCAAGCCTCGTTGGTGCGCGGGATGGCGAAGCGGTAGCCGCGTCCGCGCACGGTCTCGATCGGCTTCAGTTCGCCTTCCGGATCCAGCTTCTTGCGCAGGCGGCCGATGAAGACTTCCAGCACGTTGGAATCACGATCGAAATCCTGCTGGTAGATGTGCTCGGTCAGATCCGCCTTCGAGACCAGCTCGCCGGCGTGCATCATCAGGTACTCCAGCACCTTGTACTCGTAGCTGGTCAGGTCGACATTGCTGCCGTTGACGCTGACCGTCTGCGCGGCCAGATCCAGCGCGACCGGACCGCACTCCAGGGTCGGCTTGCTCCAGCCGGCGGCGCGGCGCAGCAGGGCGTTGACGCGCGCCAGCAGCTCCTCGACATGGAACGGCTTGACCAGATAGTCGTCGGCGCCCTGCTTCAGGCCCTCGACCTTGTCCTGCCAGCTGGAACGCGCGGTCAGGATCAGGATCGGGAATTTCTTGCCCTCGTCGCGCAGGGCCTTGATCAGCTCCATGCCGGACATCTTGGGCAGGCCGAGATCGATGATGCCCACGTCGAAGGGGACTTCGCGACCCATGTACAGGCCTTCCTCGCCGTCCTGGGCGGCATCGACGGCAAAGCCTTCGCGCTTCAGACGGGCGGCCAGGGTTTCGCGCAGGGGGGCTTCGTCTTCGAACAGAAGATACGCATGGACTCTCCTTGGAATGCGGGCGGCGCCGGGCCGCCACGAGCTTACGAGTGATTCTACGTAAGACTACGGGTTGGGGTGGGTTATCACTACGTGCAGACGCGGGCGCCTGCTCGCCATCGCCACCGCGCGACGGTGTGCGGCGGCGACTGCCGCCGGCATCGTCCATGTAGCGCACGCGGCCGCGCTCATCGATCACTTTCATGCGATTGATGTCGCGGCCATCGAACGGCACGCGTTCGGCGCTCAGCACGCGGATGCCCGGCTCGCGCTGGGCGCGGCGCACGGAATCGGACAGCGAGTCGTGGTTGTTGTTGTTGTCGCGGCCTTCGTTCGAACGCGGGAAGTCCCGCTCGCGCGGGGCCGGCCGGTTGTTCTGATCGTCACTCTCCTGGGCCTGGGCGACGCCCACGACGACCATGCCGGCGACGGCCAGGCATGCCACGAACGCGATGGAAGAGAATGTGCGATGCATAACGGAATCGTAACGGATCTGGGTTCGCCAAACTGAACGGAACCCGAAACCACTTCTAGACCAATGGACGCAAAGTCTTGGCTCCGGGCAGTGAATCCGGTCTGAACTTATCCACAAGCCTGGCGCCAACGTTCAGCTTACGGAACGGTCAGAAAATCTCGCCGACACAACATCTTAGCGAGCCCCCGCCGGCCTCGACGGCGGCCAGCGGGACGTCGCGCACGACGAACCCGGCCTGCGCTTCCAGGCGCCGGCGGGTATCGGCGGAAAGCGCCCGGGCCGCCCGTTCGCTCATCCAGACGCTGTCCGGGCGCAGCGCGATTGCGTTGGCGGCGAACGCGGCCTGTTCATCCGGCGACAGGGCGATGGCCAGTGGCCCGTAGAGTTCGCCCAGGGCAGCCGGCACGCGCGAGTCGGCAAAGCCCGGCGCAGCGAACAGGACGGCACGCCCGGCCAGTAAGGCCAGCACGACATTGGTGTGGTATTCGCCCGGGGCCAGATCGAACATCAGGGTCGCGCGCAGGCCGAACGCCCGGTGCATCAGCGCCGCGCCGGCTTCGTCGCAACGTTCGGACAGGCCGCAGAAACCCAGCCCGCGCGCGCGGTCGATGACCAGCGCCCCGGTCAGGTTGAGGGATGCGGCTGGGTGGACAGGTCGATTTCCCGATAACCGAGGGTGTCGCGGAAGAAGCCGCGGATATCGCCGCGTTCCGCCTCGCGCTGCCTGACCTCGTGGCGCATGCGGCCGACGATCAGGCGCCCGGGGCGCGGTCGCGAACACGTTGTTGGGGAACACCGCGTCCGGCGTCCGCGGATGGCCGGGGAAGGCGATCACCGGCAACTCGGCCGACAGCGCGCGATGCAGCGCGCGGTGTTCGTCCAGCGCCGCCACGCCATCGAACCCGGCGGCGTCGGCCATGTAGCGGTTGTCGCGCGCGGACTGCTCGGCGCGGACGAAGCCGTCCGGGCTGACCAGGAACGCCGTCGCGCGCGGTGGCGGGACCGAAGTCGGCGGCGCTGGCGCGGGCCAGCCGCAGGAATTCCGGAACCTCGCGGGTGAGCATGGCGTCCGCCTCAGGCGGCCGGTTGCAGGCGCGATTCGGTCGCGGCCAGCGCACGCTCCACCAGCGACCAGTCGGCGCCCGGCCGATGCGCGCCCTCGCTCAGGATCTGGCGGAACATGCGCCCGCCGGGCTGGCCATGGAACAGGCCCAGGACATGGCGGGTGATGTGCTTCAGGGCGACACCCGCCGCCAGCCGGCTTTCCACATAGGGACACAGCGCGCGCAGCAGTTCGGCGCGGCTGCGCAGTGGCGCGCCCCACAGCGAGGCTTCCAGTTCGTGCAGCAGATAGGGCTCGTGATAGGCGGCGCGGCCCAGCATCACGCCGTCGCTGTGTTGCAGGTGGGTCGGCACGTCGGCGCCATGGGCGATGCCGCCGTTGACCGCCACCGTCAGATCCGGGCGCTCGCGCTTGAGCCGGTAGGCCCAGTCGTAGCGCAGCGGCGGAATCTCGCGGTTTTCCTTCGGCGACAGGCCCTGCAGCCATGCCTTGCGCGCATGCACGAAGAACGTCGTGCAGCCCGCCTCGGCCACGGTATCGACGAACGCGCGGAAGCGGTCGTAATCCTCCAGTTCGTCCACGCCCAGCCGGCACTTCACCGTCACCGGGATGGCGACTGCGGCGATCATCGCCGCCACGCTGTCGGCCACCAGCGCCGGCTCCTTCATCAGGCAGGCGCCGAAGCGGCCGGCCTGCACGCGGTCGGAAGGACAGCCGACGTTGAGGTTGATCTCGTCATAGCCCCATTCCTCGCCGATGCGCGCGGCCCGCGCCAGCAGCCCGGGCTCGCTGCCGCCCAGTTGCAGCGCGACCGGATGTTCCACCGTATCGAAGCCGAGCAGGCGATCGCGATCGCCATGGATCACCGCCTGCGCATGCACCATCTCGGTGTACAGCCGCGCGTGCGGAGACAGCAGGCGATGGAAGACCCGGCAATGAGAATCCGTCCAGTCCATCATCGGGGCGACGGACAGGGTCACGCCTTCCCGGATGCGGGGACTGCGGGGTTTCGCCCCGGTCGGGACGACGGTTTCCAACGGCTGCATGTTCGAGAGGGTTCCAGTGGCGTCTCGCGGACGTTCAGGCCGCCTGATGCGGGGCGGCCGGGACGCGGGTCCACGGCCGCCAGGCGCCTGCGCGGGCCATTATCGCCCATGTCGCGGCGAAGGCTCGACGGGATTCCCAGCCTCTGTCCACCCCGTCCGCGCCGGTTCAGATCGCGCTGTTGCCGGTTCCCCGGCAGGTCGTGCGCCCTAGCCGGCGACCGCCGGCCCATCGGTGTTGACCGACTCGGCCGTGACCACCCAGCGCGCTCCGTTCCATCGCCAGGTGACCAGGTGCTTGCCCTTGACCCGCAGCATCCGCCCCTCGGACAGGACGGTCGCCTCGAACTCGCCCAGTTCGTAAGCCATGTCGCCGGACGCCGCAACGATGATTTCCGTCGGCCGGAACCTGGCCGAGTATCCCGGAGTGTCCAGGCGTTCCCGGAACCACGCGCGGATCGCCGCCTTTCCGCGGATCATGGGACTGCCGTGGGTCAGGAACGCCGCGTTCTCGTCGTAGTTCTCCATCACCCGGTCCAGATGGCCTGCGAAGAGATCCTCGGACCATCTGGCGTCGACGGCGCGGATCGCTTCGGCGGCGTCCCGGGTTGCCGGCGCGTCCGCCGCCGTCGCGTGAGGCGCGGCGATGGACAGGAACAGCAGCGCGCCGAGGAACAGACGCGCGGATTTCGAGCACCTCATCCCGCCTGGCCTTCCGCCTTGCGGCCGAAGTAGGAGATCTTGCTGGCGATCTTCCACTCGTCGCCGACCTTCAGCAGCAGGAAGTAGTCGGTGATCACGACCGCGCCGTGATCCAGGGTGATGCGGGCGGTGCCGGCGCTTCCCGAGGCATCCATGAAATCGATGGTGCGCACGCGGGATGCCTCGTCGGCGGCGGCCTTGCCCTCGAAGAACGAACAGAATTCGTCCAGCGTCAGCGAGGCGAACTTGGTAGTCGCGCACGCTCTCGATCCGCGCGCCCGGCAGGAAGGCCAGGCGCATGTGGGACGCTTCGCCGGTCGCCTGTCCGCGGAAGTAGTGGTTGATCGCCTGGCGCATGCCTGCCTGCGCGGCGGGATCCTGCTGCGCCGCTGCGCGGGCCGCGGGTGCGTCGACAGGCAGGGCGTGCGCGCCTGCGGTCAATACAAACAGGGCGCCCGCGAACAGGCCGCGAAATCGCTGCTGGTTCATCGCATGTCTCCTTGGGGATTCCAGACGCAGATTGGCGGGCCGGGCGAATCCGGACAATGGCTTCCACCGCGGATTCCGCACGCTTCGTCGCATCCGACCGGATGCGGAGGACCGGTCATTTGAACAGGGTCAGGCGATCGCGGTAGCTGCGGGAAAGCTTGAGTTCGCGCCCGCAATCCAGGGTCAGGAAGTACTCGCCGTTCAGATGCGGCCGCAGCGAGCTGACCCGCGCGGCGTTGACCAGGGTCGAGCGATGGATGCGCGGAAACCGGGTCGGATCCAGCCGTTTCTCCAATTGTCCGAGGGTTGCGCGCAGCACGTGGGTGTCGCGGTCGGTATGGATGCACAGGTAATCGCCGGCCGCATCCACCCAGCGGATGCTGGTCCGCGGCAGCCGCAACGTGCGCGCGCCATCGCGGATGGCCAGCGGTGCTTCGGGATCGCGCAGTTCCCGCGCGTCGTCCGCTCCAGCGCCTCGTCCAGGGTCAGCGCCGGCCGCCCGCTGATGGCGCCGAGCAGGCCCAGCAGCCGGGCGCGATGCTCGCTTGCCTCGCGCCGGTCCAGCATCTCGCGCACGCGGAACAGGGCCTGGTGCAGCCGGCTGTCGTCGACCGGCTTTAGCAGGTAATCCACCGCATTGGTTTCGAAGGCGTTGATCGCGTAGTGATCGTAGGCGGTCACGAACACCACCAGCGGCATCTGCCGGGCCGGGATCGCGCGCAGGGTCGCGAAGCCGTCGAGTCCGGGCATCTGCACATCGAGGAACAGCAGATCCGGCGCATGTTCCGACACCGCGCGCACCGCCGCCGCGCCGTCACCAACCTGGCCGACGATGCGGATGTCCGGTTCACCGGCCAGGCGCAGTTCCAGCCCGCGCCGCGCCAGCGGTTCGTCGTCGGCGATCAGGGTGCGGATCATCCGCTCGCTTCCCGTGCGTGGCCGGGTCATTCCCGTGGCGCTCCACCGGTTTCGAATGGCAGGGTCATCGTCACCATGAATCCGCCCTCCTCGCGGTTGCGGACCTCGAAACCCTGCTGCGCGCCGTACAGCACCCGAAGCCGATCGCGGGTATTGGCCAGGCCCACCCGGTTGCCGCGCGACGCGTTGTCCGGGGGCACGCCTCCTTGGTCGAGCGCCGGCCATCCCGGGCCGTCGTCGACGACCGACAATCTCAGGCGCTCCCCTTCGCGCGAGGCGCGCAGGCCGATCGTGCCGCCTTCCACCCGTTTGGCCACCGCGTACTTGATCGCATTCTCCACCAGCGGTTGCAGCAGCAGGCTTGGCAGCAATGCCGACCAGCAGGCGGGTTCGATCTCGATCTCCAGCCGCAGGCGCTCGGCAAAGCGGGTCTTCTCGATATCCAGGTACAGGCCGATCGCGTCCAGTTCCTGCTTCAGGGTCACCCGTTGCATCGGATCGGCATCCAGCGAATGGCGCAGGAACGCGCTCAATCCCTGCACCATCCGGTTGGCGGTGGCGTTGTCGCGATCCAGCACCAGGGTGGAGATGGCGTTGAGGGTGTTGAACAGGAAATGCGGGTTCAGCTGATAGCGCAGCATCTTCAGTTGCGCCTGGTGCGCGGTCGCCGTCGCCGCCAGCGCCGCCTCGGTCTGCATGCGCAGTTTTCGCCAGGTGGTCATGACCAGGTAGAGGCTGGTCCAGCCCACCACCACGTAGATCTGTCCGATCACGTAGGTGTAGTAACCGAACCGGGTGAAGGGCAGGCAGTGACCGCACCACCCCAGATCCGTGACGAGTTTGAAGGCCAGCGCCATCGCCGCGGCGATCAGCAACACCGGCACGATCATCAGCAGGGCCACCCGCGCCGGTGGCCGTTCGGCGCAGGCACGCAACAGGTAGCGCAGGCCCAGCGTGCCGAGGCATCCGGTCATCGCGACCGCGAGCAGCACGGTCCAGTACTCGGCGGGCTTGCCGTTGGCGAGTGCGGAGAAATAGTTGACCAGGAACACCCCGCCCCAGCCGCCAAGATGCAACCACCAGAACAGCGCGCTCCCGGAGCGATGCGGCGACGGCGTCCGCGCGCCAAGCGGTGGCGTGGAATGGCGGTGAGCAGCGGAATCCGGAGTCATGGCGCGTGCGGTGCAACCCGGTGGACAGGATAGGTCGTGTGGCGCGGCCGGTTGGTGGGCGCGGCTCGGTTCGGCGCGCGCTGGAAACGTTCCGGCGCAAACGCGGGCCCGGCCATCCCGGCAATGGCTAGCCTGATCGACGACACGGGAAGACCCTCCTCAATCCGACGCGCGTCCGGCATGGGCGGCGAGGCACCATACCAAAGGAGTCATCGATGCTGTTCGAACTGGTACTGGCCGCGGGCATGGCGACGGCGCCCGTGGAAGCAATCGAAGCGGTCCCGGTCGCCACCGGACTCCGGCGTCCCTGGTCGATGGCGTTCCTGCCCGAGGGGGACATCCTGGTCAGCGAGAAGGAAGGCGGACTGATGCGAATCAGCCCGGATGGCGCGAAACACCCCATCGCCGGCATGCCCGACGATCTCGTCGACGACTTCCAGGGCCGCGGCGACAACAGCGGCCTGTTCGACGTGGTGCTGCATCCGGATTTCACCGGCAACCGGCGCATCTACTTCACCTATGCATCGCAGGGCGCGGACGGCTTGACCACCCATCTGGCCACCGCTCGCCTGATCGACGATCGCCTGGCCGACGTGCGTGCGCTGTTCGAAGCCACGCCGCGCTCGGCCGAACGCTTCCACTATGGCGGCGGCCTCTGATCGATCGCCAGCGCCACTTGTACCTGACGGTCGGCGAACGGCATTTCCGCGAAGGCGACAATCCACCGTTGCCGGTGGCGCAGGACCCCACGGATCGGCGCGGCAAGATCTACCGCTTCACCCTGGAGGGCGAACCCGCGCCCGGCAATCCGGATTTCGGCGTGAATGCGGTGCCGGGACTTTACGCACTCGGCATCCGCGCCGCGCAGGGACTGGCGCAGGCGGCGGACGGACGCATCTGGATGTCCGAACATGGCACCCACCGCGGTGACGAGGTCAACGTGCTCCGGCCCCGCGCCAACTACGGCTGGCCGGTGCACACTTCGGGCCGCTACCGCACCCCCGGCTACCGGCCACAGACGCTGCCCGGGGCGATCTACACCGCGCCCGCATGGACCTGGACGGATCGCACCGTCGCGCCCACCGGCCTGGTGGTCTACAGCGGTTCGCAGTTTCCGGAATGGCGCGGCGACATGCTGCTTGCCGGACTGTCCACCGGCAGCCTGCTGCGACTGGATCTGGAGGGCGATCGCGTGCTCGGCGAGGAAGTGCTGCTCAGCGGAACCCGCCTTCGCAACGTGAAGCAGGCGCCGGACGGCACGCTGTACCTGCTGACCGACGAGCCCGAGGGACGGCTGCTGCGGCTGGAGCGCCAACCGTGATCCGGTTGTTTACTGCGCACCACTTGCGCCGCGCATGGCGGCTGGCGCCGTCGCGCGGCGTGCCCGTCCCGCGTCAGTGCCCGTCGTCGATGAAACGCAGGCCCACGCCGGGTTCGGTGGCGATGTAGCGCGGCGCGGAGGCGTCGTCGCCGATCTTCTGGCGCAGCTTGCCGACCAGGATGCGCAGGTAGTGGGTGTCCTGCTGGTGGGTGGGTCCCCACAGTTCGCGCAGCAATTGCGGCTGGGTGACCACCCGGCCGGCGTGGCGCAGCAGCAGCGACAGCAGCGCGAATTCCTTGCGGCTCAGCGCCAGCGGCTCGCCATCGCGCAGCACTTCGCGCCGGGCCAGATCGATGTGCAGATGGCCGTCGTCGAACACCGCGGGCGGCCTCGGCCGCCGCCGCCGCGTGGGTGCGCAGCAGGCCGCGGATGCGCGCCATCAGTTCCTGCACGCCGAACGGCTTGGTCACGTAGTCGTTGGCGCCGGCATCGAGCGCGGCGACCTTCTCCTGCTCGCCCGCGCGCACGGTCAGCATGATCACCGGCACCTGCGAGAAGCCGCGGATTTCGCGCAGCACTTCGTGGCCGTCGCGATCCGGCAGGCCGATGTCCAGGATCACCAGATCCGCGCCCGGCGAAGCGAGCGCGGCCAGGCCGGAGGCGCCGTCCTCGGCCAGCACGACCCGGTAGCCCTGCGCGCGCAGGCTGATGTCGAGGAACTTGCGGATCTGCGGCTCGTCGTCGACCACCAGGATGCGGACCGGGGGCGCGGACGAAACCGGGACGGTGTCGGCGGGATTCAAGGCGGGACCGGCGGAACTCAGGGATGCAGGAGGGGAAGCGTAATCCTGATCGTGGTGCCGCGGCCATCCGGCCCGGGCAGCGCCTCCACGCTGCCGCCGTGGGCGCCGATCATGCCCTGGCAGATGGTCAGGCCCAGGCCGGTGCCCTGGCGGCCGCGATCGCCGCGCTCCACGCTGTAGAACATGTCGAAGATGCGGCTGCGCTCCTGCTCCGGGATGCCCGGCCCGCGATCGCGCACATCGATGCGCAGCTGCTCGTCGACCAGGCGCGCCTCGACCTCGACCGGCTCGCCGCGCGGGGAGAACTTGGCGGCGTTCTCCAGCACGTTGAACACCGCCTGCTCGACCAGCGCCGGATGCACCCAGATCGGCGGCAGGTCGGCGGCGATCCGGGTCTGCAGCCGCACTTCCGGCTGGTAGCGCTGCAACCGCCCGACCGCCGAACCGATCAGTTCGTCGACATTGATCCAGTCGCGGTTGAGGGTCAGGCCGGTATGGCCCAGCCGGGTCATGTCGAGCAGGTTCTGGATGTAGCGATCCAGCCGCTCGCCCTCGCGCTGGATGGTGTCCAGCAACGCCTTGCGATCCTCGACGTCCATGGCGTCGGCGTAGTTCGCCAGGCTGCTGGCCGAACCGATCATCGAGGCCAGCGGCGAGCGCAGATCGTGCGAGACCGAGGACAGCAGCGCCGAGCGCAGCCGTTCGGTCTCGCCGGTGATGCGCGCGCCTTCCAGATCCGCGACCAGCCGGGTGCGCAGCGCGGCCTGGGCGATGTCGTCGGCCATCGCCTCGGCCATCCGCCGCTGCTCGAAGCCCAGGCGGGGCAGTTCACGCGGGAAACGCACGCCGGCCACGCCCATCACTCCGCGCGCATCACGCAGCGGCAGGAACCACCACGCGGATCCGGCCAGGGTGTCGGTGAAGCGGCCGGTGGCCTGCGCGTGCTGCTGGGCCCAGTCGGCGGCGGCCAGATCCTTGCCGTCCAGCACCACGCCATTCGACGCCGCGACCTGGCCGTCCCAGCGCAGCCACACGTCGGCATCCATCGCGGTGGCGAGCGCGTCGCGGCCGGCGGCCAGCACCTGGCCCAGGATCCGCCGCGCTGGTGAGCTGCCGTCCAAGCATCTGCAGGGCGGTGGCATGGGGATTGGGTAGCGCGCAGCGCCAGCACCTGCATGCGCAGGCGCGAGGCCAGCCGGCCGGCGACCAGCGCCGCCAGCAGGAACAGGAACACCGTGGTCACGCCCTGCGAGGCACCGATGTTGAAGGTGAAGCGCGGGTCGATGAAAAAAAGTTGTAGGCCAGGAAGCTCAGCAGCGCCGCGACCACCGCCGCCGCCATCCGGGTGCGGGTGGCCACCAGCACCACCGCGACGATGAACACCATCGACAGATCGTCGATGCCGGTCCAGCGTTCGACCAGCCAGGACACGCCGACCGCCAGCATCGCCGCGATCACCGCGAACAGCAGATCGTTGCGCAGCACCGGCATGTCGGCGCGGTTCCAGCGCCGGCGCGAGCGTGCGCGCGCTTCCGGCGTGTTGATGATGACCAGTTCGTAATGCGCGGCCCGTTGCAGCAGTTGCTGGGTCAGGGTGCGGTTGAACATCCGCGCCACCGGGCGCTCGCGGGTGCGTCCCAGCACCAGCGTGGACGCGCCGATCTGGGCGGCGTGGTCCAGCAGCGCGTCGGCGATGCTGTTGCCGTGCACGACATCGGTCTGCGCGCCGAGCCGGCGGGCCAGCGCGAACGCGCGATCCAGTTCCAGCTGGGTCGTCTCGCCGGCCTCGCGCGCCTGCACGGTGACCACCGTCCACGGCGCGTCACGGCGTTCGGCCAGCCGGCGGGCGACCCGCACCAGATATTCCGACTGGCCCATGCCGTCGATCGCCACCAGCACCCGGCGGCGCAGCGCCATGCCGGGCAGGCCGCGCGCGGTCCGGGTGTCGCGCAGATCGTTGTCGACCCGGTCGGCGACGGTCTGCATCGCCAGTTCGCGCAACGCGATCAGGTTGGACGGCGAGAAGAACGCCTGCAACGCCTGCGCCGCCTGATCCGGCAGGTAGACCTTGCCCTGGTGCAGGCGTTCGATCAGCTCGCGCGGCGGCAGATCCACCAGCACGATGTCGCGCAGGCGGTCGAACACCGCATCCGGCACGGTCTCGCTGACCCGCACGCCGGTGATCCGGTGGACCACGTCGTTGAGGCTTTCCAGATGCTGGATGTTGATCGTCGTGTAGACGTCGATGCCCGCTTCCAGCAGTTCCATCACATCCTGCCAGCGGCGCTCGTGGCGGCTGCCGGGCGCGTTGCGGTGCGCCAGCTCGTCGACCAGCGCGACCTTGGGCCGGCGCGCCAGCAGCGCGTCGAGATCCATCTCGTCCAGCCAGCGCCCCTGGTAACTGATGCGCTTGCGCGGCACCACCTCCAGGCCCTCGGTAAGCGCGGCGGTCTCGCTGCGGCCGTGGGTCTCGACGATGCCGATCACCACGTCGGTGCCCTGCTTGCGCATTTCCCGCGCGCGCGAAAGCATCGTGTAGGTCTTGCCGACACCCGGCGCGGCGCCGAGGAAGATGGTCAGGCGGCCGCCCGCCTCGCGGTGCAGGCCGTCGATCAGGGCATCGGCTTGGCGGCTGCGGGCGTCGGTCATGCGCCTATTGTGCCTGCTGCGTGGCGGATGGCAGGGCGTCCAGCGCCAGATTCAGGCGCAGGACGTTGACGCGGGGTTCGCCGAGCAGACCGAGCTGCGGGGCTTCGGTCTGGCGCTTGACCAGTTCCGCCACCGTCGCCGGCGGCAGACCGCGCGCCTGTGCGACGCGGGCGATCTGTACTTCCGCGCCGCGGGGAATGAAGTGCGGATCCAGGCCGCCACCGGACTGGGTGATCAGGTCGGCGGGCACGTCGGCCGGCGCGATGCCGTCGCGCGCGGCCACCGCCGCGCGGGTCTCGTCGATGCGCTTGCGCAGGTCCGGATTGCCGCGCGACTGGTTGCTGCCGGCGGCCGCCATCGGGTCGTAGCCGGCCGCCGAGGGACGCGGCTGGAAGTAGCGCGGGTCGGCGAACGGCTGCGCCACCAGCGCCGAACCGGCGACGTGGCCCTGCGCGTGGATGATCGATCCGGTCGCCTGCGCGGGGAACAGGCCGCGCCCCAGCCCGGTGCCGGCCAGCGAATACAGCAGGCCGAAGCCGAGCAGCGATACCAGCGCCAGGCCGAGGGAAGGACGCAGCAGGCCGGCGCGGGTGATATGCGGCGACGCGACGATCTTGTAGCTCACGGGAGATTGCATGTGGTTTTCCTCAGGCGCCGGTCACGAGGGACAGCGCCATGTCGATCAGTTTGATGCCCACGAACGGCAGCAGCACGCCGCCCACGCCGTAGATCAGCATGTTCCGCCGCAGCAGCACGGTGGCGGTGGCCGGGCGGAAGCGCACGCCGCGCAGCGCCAGCGGAATCAGCGCCGGGATGATGATCGCGTTGAAGATCAGCGCGGCCAGCACGGCGTTGGCGGGACTGGACAGGTGCATCACATTGAGCGCGCCCATCTGCGGCAGCGCGGCGGCGAACAGCGCCGGCAGGATCGCGAAGTACTTGGACACGTCGTTGGCGAGCGAGAAGGTCGTCAGCGCGCCGCGCGTGATCAGCTGCTGCTTGCCGACTTCGACCACCGCCAGCAGCTTGGCCGGATCCGAATCCAGATCGACCATGTTGCCGGCTTCCTTGGCCGCCTGCGTACCCGAGTTCATCGCCAGGCCCACATCGGCCTGCGCCAGCGCCGGCGCATCGTTGGTGCCGTCGCCGACCATCGCCACCAGTCGTCCGGCGGCCTGTTCGCGGCGGATGCGGGCGAGCTTGTCCTCCGGCCTGGCCTCGGCGATGTAATCGTCGACACCGGCCTCGGCGGCGATGGCCGCGGCGGTCAGCGGATTGTCGCCGGTGATCATCACGGTCTGGATGCCCATCGCGCGCAGGCGGGCGAATTTCTCCTTGATGCCGTGCTTGACCACGTCGGAAAGTTTGAACAAGCCCAGCACATGCCGGCCCTCGGACACCACCAGCGGGGTGGCGCCGCCGCGGGCGACCTGCTCGACGCGCGCGGCCAGTTCGTTGGGCACGTTGCCGCCGTGTGCCTGCACATGCTGGCCGATGGCGTCGCCGGCACCCTTGCGGATCACCCGGTCTTCCACGTCCACGCCAGACATGCGGGTCTGGGCGGTGAACTGCAGGTAGGTCGCCCGCTCCGGTTCGTCCAGTATGCAGCCCTGCTCGCGCGCCAGCCGCACGATCGACTTGCCTTCCGGCGTCGGGTCGGCCAACGAGGCCAGCAGGGCGGCGTCGCGCAGCTGCGCCTTGTCGATGCCGGCCAGCGGATGGAACGCGGTGGCCTGGCGATCGCCGTGGGTGATGGTGCCGGTCTTGTCCAGCAGCAGCACGTCCACGTCGCCGGCCACTTCCACCGCCTTGCCGGACTTGGCCAGCACGTTGGCCGACAGCGCGCGGTTCATGCCGGCGATGCCGATGGCCGGCAGCAGGCCGCCGATGGTGGTCGGAATCAGGCACACCAGCAGCGCGATCAGCAGCAGCGGATCCACCTTCACGCCGACGAAGGCACCAATCGCCGGCAGGGTCGCCACCACGATCAGGAAGGTCAGCGTCATCGCCGCCAGCAGCAGGGTCAGCGCGATCTCGTTGGGGGTCTTCTGCCGGTTGGCGCCTTCCACCAGCGCGATCATCCGGTCCAGGAAGCTGTGCCCGGGCTCGGCGGTGATCTTCACCACGATCTCGTCGGACAGCACCTTGGTGCCGCCGATCACGCCGGAGCGGTCGGTGCCGGCCTCGCGCAGCACCGGCGCCGATTCACCGGTCACCGCCGACTCGTTGATGGTCGCCACGCCACGGATGATCTCGCCGTCGGCGGGAATCTGTTCGCCCGCGGACACGATGACGTAGTCGCCCGGACGCAGATCGACCGCCGGAATGCGGGTTTCGGCACCGCCCAGCGCGGTCTCCACCCGGCGCGCCACCACGATCCTTGCGCGCGCGCCGCAGCGATGCGGCCTGGCCGCGGCCGCGCGCTTCGGCCACCGCTTCGGCGAAGTTGCCGAACAGCACCGTCACGAACAGGATCGCGGTCACCGCCCAGCCGAAGCCGGCCGGCGCCACCCCGGCCAGCGTGATCACCGCCGACAGCAGGGTGCCGCCCATCACCACCGCCATCACCGGGCTGCGGATCAGGTGCCGCGGCGCCAGCTTGAGAAAGGCATCGCGCAGGGCCGCGCGGAACGCCGCGCCGTCCATCAGCGCCGGGTGATCCCGGCGGGTTTTTTCCTGGTAAGAAATCGTCGTCATGGGAATGCTCTCAGTGCGCGACCAGCGACAGGTGGTCGGCGATCGGTCCCAGCACCAGCGCAGGCATGAACTGCAACACGGTGAGGATCACGACCACGGCCACCAGGGTCAGCGCGAAGGTAGGCGTTTCGATGTGCAGGGTGCCGGCCGATTCGGCGGCATGGCGCTTGCCGGCCATGCGCGCGGCGACCACCAGCGGGATGATCAGCGCGGGGAAGCGTCCCAGCGCCAGCGCCACCACGCAGCTCAGGTTCCACCAGTAAGTGGCGTCGCCAAGCCCTTCGAAACCGGAGCCATTGTTGGCGAAGGCGGAGGTGTATTCGTAGAAGACCTGGCTGATGGCGTGGAAGCCGGGATTGGAATTGCCGGTGATCGACGGCACGGCCAGCGTGATCGCGGTCAGCCCCAGCACCACCAGCGGTTGCAGCAGGATCAGCAGCGCCAGCAGGCGGACTTCGCCAGCCTCGATCTTGCGGCCGAACAGTTCCGGCGTGCGTCCGGTCATCAGGCCGGCCAGGAACACGCTCAGCAGCAGGTACACGATGAACTGCTGCAATCCGCAGCCCACGCCGCCCCAGATCGCGTTGACCAGCATGTTGACCAGCGCCACCAGCCCGGTCATCGGCGCCAGCGAATCGTGCATGGCGTTGACCGAACCGTTGTTGACCTGGGTGGTCACCGCCGCCCACAGCGCGGAGGCGTCGGCGCCGATGCGTACTTCCTTGCCTTCCATCAGCGCCGGATCGGCGGCGGTCGCCGAGTGCGCTTCGGACCCGATCGCCGCGCCGGTGGAAACCACCGACATCAGCATCATGCTGCCGAACACCAGCGCGGTGAATTTCCGCCGGCCGGTGAACGCGCCGACCATGAACACCACCGACACCGGAATCAGCAGGATGCCCAGGGTTTCCAGCAGGTTGGACAGCGGAGTCGGGTTTTCCAACGGCACCGAGCTGTTCGGGCCGTACCAGCCGCCGCCGTTGGAACCCAGCTGCTTGGCCGCGACCATCGCCGCGACCGGGCCCAGCGGGATCTTCTGTTCGCCCATGCCGGCACTGCTGTCCACCGGCGTCGCCACCGGACCGGCAGCGAGCGTGGACGGCACGCCCTGGCTGGTCAGCAGCAGCGTCCACGCCAGGCAAAGCGGCAGCATGAAGCGGACCGTCGAACGCACCACGTCGGTCCAGTAATTGCCCACGTCCACGCGATCGCTCGCCTGTCCGGTGCCACCTTCCTGCGCGGCGTTGGCGCCGCCACGGCCGCCGAACAACGCGCGCAGCGTCGCCACCACCATCGCCAGGCCCATCATCGGCGTCACCACCTGCAGGCCGACGATGCCGGTCATCTGCGACAGGTAGGACAGCTGCGCCTGGCCGGAGTAGTGCTGCTGGTTGGTGTTGGTCAGGAACGACACCATCGTGTGCAGCGCGGTGTCCCAGCGCATGTTCGGGATGTCGTCGGGATTGAACGGCAGCCAGGCCTGGGTCATGAAGATGATCCAGGCGAACAGGCCGACGATCAGGTTGCTGAGCAGGAACGCGCCGGCATAGCCGCGCCAGTTCATGCCGCGCTCCGGACGGGTGCCCAGCAGCGCGTAGATCGGTTTTTCGATCCAGCCGAACAGCCGGTCGCCGCGCATCGGCGCGCCGCGCATCACCGCCGCCAGGTAACGGCCCAGCGGCCAGCCCAGCGCGATGGCGAGCGCGAAGACGAGAAATGCTTCAGTCATTGTCATTCACCCGCATCAGAATTCTTCGGGACGCAGGATCACGTACAGCAGATAGCCTGCCGCCACGATCACCGCGATGCCACACAACAGGGCCAGCCAACCAGGCATGGAAGTTCTCCTCAGAAGGACGCTTGCAGGGCCGCCTCGACGCGCGAGCCGGCCAGATCCGGAAACAGGCGCTTGGCGGAATCATCGGTGGCGTGCGCGGTCACGCGCAGTTCGAACGGCGCCTTGAAGGCCCACACCGCGCCCAGTTGCGCGTGCGCGTAGCTGTCGCCATAGGCATCGTCCAGCCAGTAATGGCCGACCGCGCCTTCCAGCCGCCACTGTTCGCCCAGCGGAACACGCGCGCCCAGTTGCGCGTAGGTGCCGTTGCGGTCCGTCGCCAGCGCGTCGTTGGACCAGCCAACCTGCGCCCAATAGTTCTGCTTCCAGGTCACGGTGCCGTTGAGTTCGGACCAGTTGAGATCCGCGGTGGTGCCGGGATAGCGATAGTGGGTGAGATTGAGGTCGAGCGCCCAGTCATCGGCGAGGTTGCCGGCCCAGCCGACGACGAAATCGAATTCGCTGGAGGCATGCGTTTCGGGAGCGAACTCCACGTTGGAACCCCACACCGATCCGTAAAGACCATTGCCGGCGGCGGCCTTGAAGCCGGCCTGGATCGCCGGATCGCCCTGGGTCTGGCTGGTGCCGCGCCAGAGGTAATCGGTGGTGAGGGTGGCGTTGCCGCTCACGGTAGCGGCGGCTGCGGGTTCAGCCAGCGCCAGCAGAAATACGCACGCCAGCGTCGGCGTGCGGAGGGAAGGGTTGCGCATTGCGGGAGGTCCACGCGGAAACGGCTCCGCGGCTGTGGAAATCTTCCCGCCGTCAGGCGTAAAGCCTCCATTCGCGGCCCGGCCGGCCGCGTAAAATTCATCGTAAAAACCGGGGAGGACCGGCGCGTGGGCGGATCCGGAAGCTCAGTCCTTCGCGCTGACGCCGTCCGCGCAGCGATCCAGCACCTCGTCGGTGTGCTGATCGAACACCGGCGCGGCGAACGGGGCCGGGCCGGGCGTGCGGCCGAACGCGATCGGCCGGGTCACGCCGCGATAACGGCCCACCGCCGGATGTTCGATGTTGGCGACGATGTCCTCGGCCAGCACCTGCGGGTGATCGAACATGTCCTCGACCCGGCGCGCGGCCGCGCACGGCACCTCGTCGCCGAACAGGGCTTCCCATTCCAGCGCGGTACGGGTGGCGAGCGCGTCGTGCAGGAGCGGAACGATTTCATTGGCGTGTTCGGCGCGCTTGCGCACGCTGTCGTAGCGCTCGTCCGCCGCCAGTGCGCCGAGGCCGGTCTTCTCGCACAACGCCTTCCAGAACCGGGGCGTGTTGGCGGAGATGTAGATGTGGCCCTCGCGCGCCGGATGGATGCCGGTGACGCCGCCGGAACGCATGTCGCGACCGATGTCGAGCGATTCGCCTTCGGCCCAGATCATCCGCGCCGACTGCATGGTCAGCGCGCTGCGCAGCAGCGACACCCCGACGAACTGGCCGCGCCCGCTGCGCTCGCGCTCGTACAGCGCCGAGGACACGCCCGCCGCCAGCAACGCCGCGGCGTAATAGTCCACCACCGAGCCGTAGATGATCTCCGGCGCGCCGCCGCGCTTGCCCTGCAACGCGCACATGCCGGTCATGGTCTGCAGGACCTGGTCGTAGCCGGCCTTGTCCTTCATCGGCCCTTGCTCGCCGTAGCCGGTGACGGCGCAGTAGATCAGGCGCGGATTGATCAGCGTCAGACGATCGAAGTCGATGCCCAGCCGCTTCGGCACGGAAGGCCGGAAGTTGTGCACCAGCACGTCGGCCTCGCGCACCAGCCGCAACAGCGCGGCCAGGCCCTCGGCGGACTTGAGGTCCAGGACGATGCCGATCTTGCTGCGGTTCACGCCCATGAACGCGCGGCTTTCGGCGGCCAGCGTGGACGGATACTTGCGCAGGTTGTCGCCATCGGGCGGCTCGATCTTGATCACCCGCGCGCCCTGGTCGGCCAGCAGCGTGCAGCCGTAGGGTCCGGCGATGTAGGCGCTCAGGTCCAGCACCTTGACGCCGCTGAGCGGTCCTGCGGGGCCCTCGCGCCGCACCAGGCCGAAGGGAGACGGGTTATCCATGCGTGAAGTTTCCATCGGGTGCCGCCAGCCGTGCCGCGGCCAGTCTCCCGCATGCTCCGGGGACGAAACAGCGGGACCGCATATTTTCAGCGGCGACAAATTCTTGCTTGCCCGGCGTGCGCATCCCGCTACTCCTCCACCGCCCGGCCGTCGTCCGGCGGATCCGCCCAGGCGGCGAGATCCGGCGCCAGCGACAGCCAGCCCAGCCGCCACGCGCCATCCTCGCGGCCGCCGGCGCGGTAGTACGGCGCGAACCGCAGCGGCGCGCGGCCCTCCAGTTGCATCTCCACGTCCACGCCCGGACCGCCATCGGCGGCGGCGAGTTCGCGCAGCCACTGCGCCGATGGCACGTCCGGCAGGCGCACCGCCTCCTCGTGCTTGAATCCGTCAATCAGCCCGGTCGCGTATGCCAGCGGTCCGCGGGTCAGGCCGACGTAGTCGTAGCGCAGCACCTGCTGGCGCACCGGCGAGCCGTCCGGCGCGCGCGATTCCTGCACGTTGCGGCTGCGGCGGAGATGCGGGGTCGGCGTCATCGGCAGGCGCAGCGACACGCGGTCGCCGGGCCGCCAATCGCGGGCGAGATCCAGCCACTCTCCGGGCACGGCGCCGTCCACCGCCTCGCCATTCACCGTCACCCGCGCGCCTTCGGCCCAGGCGGGAACGCGCAGGCGCAGGGTGAAGCGCATCGCCTGCGCCGGTTGCACTTCCAGGGCCACGTCGTCCGCGAACGGGTAGCCGCCCGACTGCACGATCCCGACCTCGCCCTGCGGCAATGCCAGACGCGCCTGTCCGGGTGCGTAGAGATTGACCTGCAGCGCGCCGTCGTCGGCGACGCCATAAGCCAGCGGCGGCAGTTCCTCCCACGCCATCGCACCGCTGGACTTGCAGCAACGCCAATAGGTGGTGTGGACGCGCGGGCCGTTCGGGAACGAGTAGTAGCACCAGTCCTCGCCGTTGGGCGCTGCGGCGCCGAGCAGATCGTTGTAGGCGATGCGCTCGATTTCCTCGGCGTGGCGCGCATGGCCGGTGATGCGCAGCAGCTCGCGGTTGAGTTGCAACCAGGCCAGCACCGAGCAGGTTTCCACGTAGGCCTGCGGGCTGAACACGCCGGCGGGATTGAACACCTCGCGCGAGCGATGCGCCACGCCGCCCCAGGGTCCGCCGCCCAGGGTCAGGTGGTGATCGCGGATGTTGCGCCACAGGTGATCGACCGCCTCGCGATAGCGCGCCTTGCCGGTCGCCCGATGCAGCTTGGCCAGTCCGACCAGGTTCCAGGCCAGCTGGTAGGCCTTGCCGGTGGCGATTTCCGACGCGTCGGCGCCTTCCAGCGCGCGCCGGATCAATCCCAGCCGCGGCTCGGCGTCGGCCTGTTCGGCGATGCGCTCGGCCAGTTCCAGATAGCGCAGGTCGCCGGTGGCCAGATGCAGTTCCACCGCCGGATCCATCAGCACCGTGGCCGACATGCCGAAGTGGTTGCCGAGCGTGATGATGTCGATGCCGCCCTCGCCCAGCGTGCGCCAGCACAGATCGGGTGAGTGCGCTGCGCGGCGCCAGATGGCGATCGTCGCCCAGCGCGCGCCTAGGTTTCGATCGAGGCCGAGGATCAGATAGCTGGTGGGTCCAGATCGTCCCAGGTGCGCCAGGCGGGTGCCGCATCCCAGTCTGACCGGTTTGGGCGGCTGCGGACGCATGAAGCGGCGCTCGGGCGCATAGTTGCCCAGGTAGCCGTCGTCGGCCTGGCGGGACAGCAGGTAGTCGGCCACCGCGCGCAGGTTGTCGCGCAGGTCGACGTGGCCGCTGCGCGCCACCGCGCGGGCGGCGGCGTACAGCCATTTGCCCGCGTGTTCGCCGTACCAGTCGCCTTCCAGATTCTCGCGGGTGTGCTCGGGATGGAAGATCGCGATCGCCGGGCTGTCCGGGCCGGTGATGAAATGGCCCAGGCGGCCTCGCCGGCTGGCCTCGATGGCCTCGCCCAGCACGCCGCCCAGCACCACCGCGCCCGCGGGCGCGGGAACGAAGCGATCGCCCCGCGGGGCCTGTGCATTCACCGCCATGCCCTACTCCGCGTCCACCACGCAACGGAAACCGAGCATGCCGGACCGATCCTTGCTCGGTGCCATCAGCAGGTACTTGCCATGCTGATCCAGCCGGTACGCCTGCGGGAAATACCAGTGCGAAGTCTGCGGCTGATAGGCGCTGCCGCCGCGCAGGATCGCCGCGCGGGTGTGCTCGTCGGCGTACTCGTCGGTCCACTGCCACACGTTGCCAACCAGATCCTCCACACCGAACGGGCTCGCACCCTGTGGATACGCGCCGACATCAGCCGGCGGAAGCAGGCGGCGCCCGCGGTTCACCGGCGGCACCGCATCGGCGCGCCATTCGTTGCCCCACGGATACAACCGCCCGTCGGTGCCCTGCGCGGCGTATTGCCATTCCCATTCACGCGGCAGGCGCTTGCCCGCCCATTCGGCATAGGCGCGCGCGTCCTCCAGCGAGACCCAGGTGACCGGCTTGT
>OFCY01000046.1_pt1 | contig 24740 bp, 29 predicted proteins | sample 1520981 | NCBI WGS metagenome assembly OFCY01 (sample SAMEA2532533, study PRJEB24079) | metagenome
GCGCAGGAGATGCAGGACCTGGTGGCCGAGCCATTGGAAAAGCGGCTGCAGGAACTGCGGTGGTACGACCGATCCGAGACCTACACGCGGCCCGGCCTGGCCTTTAAGATGGTGTCATTGCGCGACGCGACGCCACCCTCCCAGGTGCAGGACGAGTTCTATCAGGCCCGCAAGAAGCTGGGAGACGAGGCAAAGAGGTTGCCCGCTGGCGTCATCGGGCCGATTCTCAATGACGAATACGCTGACGTGACCTTCGCACTCTTCGCTCTCAAGGCGAAGGGGGAGCCGCAACGACTGCTGGTGCGTGACGCCGAAGTGCTGCGCCAGCAGTTGCTGCATGTGCCCGGGGTCAAGAAGGTCAATATCATCGGGGAGCAGCCTGAGCGCATCTTTGTATCCTTTTCACACGATCGGCTGGCGACGGTGGGCGTCAGCCCGCAGGACATTTTCGCCGCACTCAACAGCCAGAACGTGCTGACGCCAGCCGGATCCATCGAGACCCGTGGGCCGCAGGTGTTCGTGCGAGTGGAGGGGGCCTTCGATAGCCTGGAGAAGATCCGCCAGACACCGATTGTGGCACGCGGACGCACTCTGAAACTCTCCGACGTGGCCACCGTCGATCGTGGCTATGAGGATCCGGCCACCTTCCTCGTTCGCAACAACGGCGAACCTGCGCTCCTGCTGGGTGTCTTCATGCGCGATGACTGGAACGGGCTGGATCTCGGCAAGGCGCTGGAATCGGAAGTCAGCAAGATCAATGCGCAACTGCCTTTGGGCATCTCGCTTGCCAAAGTCACCGACCAGGCCGTGAACATCAGTTCCGCGGTCGACGAGTTCATGGTCAAATTCTTCGTCGCGTTGCTTGTGGTGATGCTGGTGTGCTTTCTCAGCATGGGGTGGCGGGTAGGCATGGTGGTCGCCGCGGCCGTACCCCTGACCCTGGCTGCGGTGTTCGTCATCATGGCGGCCACGGGCAAGAATTTCGATCGCATCACGCTGGGCTCGCTCATCCTTGCATTGGGGCTGCTGGTGGACGACGCCATCATCGCCATCGAGATGATGGTGGTGAAGATGGAAGAAGGCTACAGCCGCGTGGCCGCCTCGGCCTATGCCTGGAGCCACACCGCCGCGCCGATGCTGTCCGGAACGCTGGTCACGGCCATCGGCTTCATGCCCAACGGTTTCGCGCGATCCACCGCGGGTGAATACACCGGCAACATGTTCTGGATCGTCGGCATCGCGCTCATCGTGTCCTGGGTGGTGGCGGTGGTGTTCACTCCCTACTTGGGCGTGAAGCTGCTGCCGGACATCAAGAAGGTGGAAGGCGGACATCAGGCCATCTACGACACCCGCAACTACAATCGCTTCCGGGAACTGCTGGCGCGCGTGATCGCGCGCAAATGGTGGGTCGCCGGCGCGGTGGTGGGACTGTTCGCGCTGGCCGTCGTCGGCATGGGCGCGGTCAAGAAGCAGTTCTTTCCCACCTCCGATCGACCGGAGGTGCTGGTCGAGGTGCAGATGCCCTACGGCACGTCCATCCAGCAGACCAGCGCCGCCGCGGCCAAAGTCGAAGCCTGGCTCGCCAGGCAGGAAGAGGCGCGCATCGTGACGACGTACGTCGGACAGGGCGCTCCTCGCTTCTTTCTTGCGATGGCTCCGGAACTGCCGGATCCGTCGTTCGCCAAGATTGTGGTACTGGCAGGCGATGACAAGGAGCGGGAAGCGCTGAAATTCCGGCTGCGCGAGGCGATTGCCGACGGACTGGCGCCCGAAGCGCAGGTGCGTGTCACCCAAATCGTGTTTGGTCCGCCATCCCCGTTCCCGGTGGCGTATCGGATCATGGGGCCGGACACGGACAGACTGCGCGAGATTGCCGGGGAGGTCGGCAACGTCATGCGTGCGAACCCGATGATGCGAACGGTCAACTCGGACTGGGGACCCCGCGTGCCCACGCTGCACTTTGCGCTGGATCAGGACCGCCTCAACGCCGTGGGCCTGACCTCGAACTCGGTGGCGACGCAATTGCAGTTCCTGCTCAGCGGCGCGCCGCTCACGGACGTACGCGAAGACATCCGCTCCGTGCAGGTGGTAGGTCGCGCGGCGGGCGATACGCGTCTGGATCCGCAGAAGATTGCGGACTTCACGTTGGTCGGAAGTTCTGGTCAACGTATCCCGCTCTCCCAGGTGGGGACCGTGGAAGTGCGCATGGAAGATCCCATCCTGCGCCGACGCGACCGCACGCCCACCATCACCGTCCGCGGCGATATCGCCGAAGGCTTGCAGCCGCCAGATGTCTCCACGGCGGTCCTGAAGGATTTGCAGCCGCTGATCGAGCGACTTCCGACGGGCTACCGCATTGAGCAGGCCGGTGCGATCGAGGAGTCCGGCAAAGCCACCGCCGCAATGATCCCGCTGTTCCCGATCATGATCGCACTCACGTTGCTTATCATCATTCTGCAGGTTCGCTCCATCGCCGCGATGGTCATGGTATTCGCCACCAGCCCGCTGGGACTCATCGGTGTGGTGCCGACCCTGCTGGTCTTCCAGCAGCCCTTTGGCATCAACGCACTGGTCGGACTGATCGCGCTGTCAGGCATCCTGATGCGTAACACCCTGATATTGATCGGTCAGATCCACCATAACGCGCAGGAAGGCCTGGGTCCTTTCGATGCCGTTGTTGAAGCGACCGTGCAGCGGGCGCGGCCCGTCATCCTGACCGCGCTGGCCGCGATTCTGGCCTTCATACCGCTGACGCACTCCGTGTTCTGGGGGACGCTGGCATACACGTTGATCGGGGGAACGCTGGCGGGAACCGTCCTCACGCTGGTCTTCCTGCCGGCGATGTATGCCATCTGGTTCAAGATCAAGCCGTCTTCACCCCATGAAAAGGCCGAGCCCGTGCTCGCGCCTGCACACTGAAGCGGGGGGTGACACATGGATGCCGAGCCTTTTGTACCGTTTGACCAGACGAGCGCCGATGCGACGCTGAGCCTGTTTCATCGGGCGTTTTCCCGTCCGCCTCTGCCCCACATGCATGGCTCTGCTTCTGACCGAGATTCCCGCTCCAGGCCTGTCGAGCGCGTATCGCTGGACAATGCGCGCCACGCCCCGGTCCAACCCTACCATCCACAACGCGGAGCCCATCACCATGGATGACGTCATCATCATCGGCGGCAGCTTTGCCGGTCTCGCCGCCGCCCTGCAACTCGGCCGTGCCCGCCGCAAGGTGACCGTTCTCGATACCGGCCTGCCGCGCAATCGCTTCGCGGGACACTCACATGGCCTGCTCGGCCATGATCACAAGCCACCGCTGGACATCCTGGCCGAAGCGCGGCGGCAGCTGGCGCGCTATCCCACCGTCAGGCTGGTGAATGCCCGGGCCGACAGCATCTCCGGCGCCATCGATGATTTCACCGTTCTCACCGGGGACGGCGAAAGCCTTGGGGCGCGTCGCCTGATCCTGAGCTATGGCGTCGTTGACCAGATCCCTGATGTTCCAGGCTTTGCGGAAGGTTGGGGGACAGCCATCGTGCCGTGCCCTTATTGCGACGGCTTTGAAGTCGCCGACCAGCATTGGGGCCTCGTCTGGTCCGGTCCGCAGTCGCACAATCATGTCAGGCTGTTCCACGATTGGACCGACAGGTTGACGCTCTTCGCCGACGGTCACGACATTCCGCCCGACGTCCGGGCCGATCTGGCGCGCCGCCACATTCCTGTCGTCGCTGGCCGGATCACCGGGATCACCAGTCACGGGAACCATAACGCCATCATCAAGCTCGATACCGGCCCCAATGTCGCGGTCGACATCCTGTTCGCCCATCCGCGCAACAAGCCGTCCGCAAGCCTGCATGAATCATTGGGCCTGGCCACGGTCGATACGCCCCTTGGCATCGTTCTCAAGGTTGACGAGCGCCGCGAAACCAGCATGCCCGGCATCTACGCCGCCGGCGACCTCGCCAACCCCCTCATGCCCTCGGTCACCACGGCATCATCGCAGGGCGCGATGGCGGGCATCTTCGCCCAGCAGTCGATGCTGGTTTGAATGCAGATTACTGCTCGACACGGCGGCAAGCTATCCAACGGTTGCGTGCCGGAAGCTGATTCCTGCGTCGCTAAAAAACAGGGCGACGCGATGAGAGGAGCTTCGCTTCGGGGGCAGGCCCAATCAGGAAGCTCCTGTAAAACTGACAACCGTGGAAGGGGATAAGCTATTGCGCAGAAAGCGGGGATGCCTGCGGGGATTCTTTCCAAGTGGATGCCATGAAAAAAGTCAGCGTGATCATCGGGGTCGTGGTGACGATCGCCGCCTTGGCTTGGATGGCAGGATGGCCGCGATCCGGAGAGCTTGCGGAAAAGCCTGTCTATTCCAGCTTGCAATCCGTCGAGCTGGAGCATCGGGGAGTCGTGGCGGATACAACCCTGCTCGTGCGGAAAGACAGTATAACGCTGGCGGGATTTCCCATCTCGTCGAATGAAAGGGTCTGGGTCGTGTTGAACCGCCCCAGGGGCGAGGGCCGTGTGTTCTCACTGCCGGAGGACGGGGAGGCACAGGTGGGGTGTCAGCTGGTTGCGGCACTTATGTGAAACCGACGCGAAAGTCATGGACAGCCTGAGGTCGCGCTGCAAAAGCGAACGGCGTTAGCCCCCGTATGTCGATGAGTTTGGAGCCTCTGCTAATCGGGCTATTTTTGTGGCCACTAGATATGGCGTTCGAGGAAATTCCGCACCAACGGCAACGCTTCTTCAAAATGGGTTTCCAGCAACCAATGGCCAGCACCCTGGATGAGATGCAGTTCGGCCTGCGGTAGGTCGCGCAGATAGGCCCGCGCGGATTCGGCCGGCGTGTAGCCGTCCTCCGGACCCCACACAATCAGGTAGGGGGCTGATGCTCGCGCAGATAGGCCTGATAGCGGGGGAATCAGGCCAGATTGGCCTCCAGCTTCTCCATCAGGCCGACGGCAACCTGCCGGCGCACCGGCGTATCCATCAGCGGCCAATCTCGCTCGCGTTCGATGTTCTCAGCGGCGAGCCAAAGCGACTCGTCCATATTGCCCTCGGTGCCCACGGCCAAGCCATGGAGGTTCCCGCGCACTCGAAGTTGGGCGAACTGGAACGAATAGCCCGGCGGCCGAAGTGCATGTCGCCTTTTCTAAGTCATGGTTCGAGCGGTATGGCGCAGTCGTGACCGCGATAGGCCCCGACACGGTGGAGTTCAGCGTCGCGAATCCGCCAAAGACCATGGAAGAAGCCCGCATCCTCGCCCGCGAACAGTTTGTCTATTGCGCGGATATCGTTTTCCTAAGGCGTCCAGTCCGTGGAGAATCTCGCCAAGGTCCTCGTTAACGGCGGCAACTGGTACTTCTGGTGGGACTGACGGCCGCATTGCCAGTGGCAGGCGAGGTGGAGCCCACTGCCTCGCTGTCAGATAGTTGGCTGGCTTGGTTTTGACGGTTGGACTAGATGCCTTCTGACCCGTAGTAGACTTTGCGGACGCTCCGGTGTCGAACTGCCGAATGGACAGGAGAGGGCAATTGATCGAGCTTCCCGTCAGAGACCCCTGTGACCTGTGTGAAACGGCTGGGCGCGAAGACAGATGGGCGGTGATCGACGAGAGCGAACATACGCTCACCGTGATCAATCCGTGGCAATTCGAAGTCGGCCAGTGTTGCGTCATCACGCGCCGGCATGTCGCCACGCTGCTCGATCTTTCCCGGCAGGAGTGCGAGGAAGTGCTGATCTCGGCCAAGCGGCTCGCCGAGGCGCTCGTCAACGCTTACCAACCTCTCGGAATACTCACGTTCCAGAACAACGGGGTGTACAGCGGACAGGAAACACCGCACTTCCATTTCCATGTCGTGCCCCGGCAGAAGGGAAGCGATTGGGGCATCGGCCCGCCGCAACTCGCGACATTCGACGGCGCTGGGCGGCAACGAGGGACATCCACGACCCCAGCGGCGATGCGCAACGTCTGGCGCGGGTTCGGGTCTCGGCGGTGCAACTGGCTGAAACCGCAGCCTTGATTCGTTCCAATCTGCCGAAGTAGCCAGACACTCTTCTGGCAGGCTGGGCTGAGCAGGAGAGCGGGGGACGCTGAAGCCGGTCTGCTTCCGACCCAAGACGGACGTTCGCTCCCTACCGCAAACGCCGTATGCTGGTGGCATGCGGCCACCCCGTTCTCCCGATCTGATTGTCGACATCACTCTCGTGCCGGCCCTCAAGCGAGGGCGGGAGAGTGGATGGCGGCCAAACAATGATTTCGGGCTGCTGCATTACAACGATGCTCACATCGAGTTTTCTGACGGTGGCACGCAACCGGGCGAAACGGGGCGGGCGGAGTTGTGGCTGCTTGCCCCGGAACTGCAGGCGGGAAGGCTGAGCGAGGGATTCCAGTTCACCCTGCACGAAGGAGTGGATCTGATTGCGAATGGCGTCATCGTCCAGGTAATTCGAGCGGACCTGCGTGCTGGCAAGTAGGCGACGCCGGAGGTTCGCATTAAGCCGGAGTGCGGACACAGGTCCCGTCGAACTCAACCAGGAATCCGCGCAATCACCTTGATCTCGAACTGGAAGCCATACAGCCACGTCACGCCGATGCCGGTCAGCGTGGGATGCGGCGCCTCGCCCCAGAATTCTACCACAATTTTCCATGCGCGTTCGAAGTTCCGCTCCGGGTCGACCAGGAAGACGGTGACATCCACGACGTCGTCGAAGGTGCAGCCGGCTTCGCCCAGAATGGCGTTGAGGTTGCGGAAGGCCTGGCGCACCTGTTCCTCAAAGTCCGGCTCGGGCGAGCCGTCCTCGCGGCTGCCGACCTGGCCGGACACGAACAGGAAGCCGTTGGAACGTACGGCCGGGGAATAGCGGTTGCGTTCGTACAGAGCGCGGCGGCCCGGGGGAAACACGACGTCACGGGTATTCACGGGAATCTCCTGGCGGGGCGGCGACCCCGGCTTCTGCCGAACACTCTAGGCAGGCGCCCCGGAGGGATAAACACGCCGAACGCGGGATCACTGTTTGTAGAATCCAAACAATCCCAACGTCCGGAACCCCCATGGACCGTCTCGATGCGATGCAGGCCTTCGTCCGCGTGGTGGAAACCGGCAGTTTCACCAAGGCGGCCGAGACCTTGCAGTCCAGCAGGACCCGCGTCACCCAGCTGGTGCAGCAACTGGAAACCCATCTGCGGGTCAAGCTGCTCAACCGCACCACGCGCAAGGTCAATGTCACCGCCGACGGTGCCGCGTATTACGAGCGGGTGGTGCGCCTGCTGGGCGATCTGGACGACGCCGAGACCAGCCTGTCCGCCGCCTCCGCATCGCCGCGCGGGCGGCTGCGGGTGGACGTGCCCGCACCGCTGGCCAGTCTGGTGCTGGTGCCGGCGCTGCCTGATTTCCATGCGCGCTATCCGGATATCCAGCTCGATCTGGGCGCGAGCGATCGCAAGGTGGATCTGATCGACGAGAACGTGGACTGCGTGGTGCGCGGCGGCGAACTCGCCGACCCGTCGCTTCGCGCCCGCCATGTCGCCGATCTTCCGCTGGGCGTGTATGCCGCACCGGCCTACCTCGCGCGCAACGGCACGCCGGCGCATCCGCAGGCGCTGGAAGACGGCCGGCATCGCATCGTCGTCTACCGCGGCTCAAGGATTCGCAGCGCCTTGATGTCCCCCCTGCGGCGGGGCGGGGAAGAAGTGCGCGTGCAGGGGCGCCACGTGCTGTCGGTGGATGACGGCAATGCCTATCTCGCCGCGGGCGTGGCCGGCCTGGGCGTGCTATGGCTGCCGCAGTACATGGCGCAGGGGGCGATGACGCGCAGTGAACTGGTGCCACTGTTCGAAGACTGGCAACTCGACGCGATGCCACTGTATCTGGCGTTTCCGCCCAGTCGGCATGTCAGCCGCAAGCTGCGCGTGTTCATCGACTGGGTGGTGGAACTGATGGCGCGGAACGCGCCCGTCATCCAGCCGCCGAGGGCGCCGGCGCCGCGATGAGACGCGACGGCCCATTGCCCTCAGCTGATTGCATTCAACAAGCCCATCAACCGGTACGGTTTGGGAATGAACTCGAAGCGCTCCGGCAGTTGCGGCAGGTGCCCGCGCTGATGCCCGGAGGCGACGATGATTTTCGCCGCGGGATTGAGTCGCGCGGCCTCGTGGGCCACATCGATGCCGGATACGCCGTCCGGCATGCTCACGTCGGTGATCACCGAATCGAACGGGATGCCGGTCTGGAGCAGTTCCAGTGCGGCGCGGCCATTGACGGCCACGCAGACCTCGAACCCTTCGGAAGACAGCGCATCGGCCACGACTTCCGCGATATCGGGTTCGTCTTCAACGAACAGAATCCTGCGAAGCTTCTCCATCGTCTTTCTCCTTGCCTGCGGGCAACCAGATGCGGAACGTGGCGCCTCGCCCGGGACTGCTGGCGAGTTGGACGAATCCACCGGACTGGGTGGCCAGGCCGAACACCTGGCTGAGTCCGAGGCCGCTTCCCTTTCCTACTTCCTTGGTTGTGAAGAACGGGTCGAATACCTTGGCTTGCAACTCGACGGGAATGCCGGGGCCGTCATCGCTGACCTCGACGCAGGCATGGAGCGAGGGCTCGCTGTCGGGCTGCGAGGGATTGTTCATCGGGCCGGCGGACGTCCGCACGACGATATTGCCGTTCCCGGAGAGGGCGTCGCGGCTGTTGCAGATGAGATTGAGGATGGCCGCTTCCAGTTGGGCCCGGTCCACCAGCACGGGCGGCAGATTGTCGGACAACTCGAAGCGCAGGCTGACCTGGTCGGTGCAGGCGCGTTCGAACAGATCCGCCGACTTGCGAATGAGTTCGCTCAGGTGGGTCGGTTGTGAAAGCAGGTTCTGTCCGCGCCCGAAGGTCAACAACTGGCGGGTGAGCAGGGCGCCGCGATCGCAGGCACGGATGGCGGCTTTCAGTGGCGAGGCGATGTTGTCGTTCCCTACCGTCCTGGCCGCGATGACGTCCAGGCTGTTGAGGATCACCGTGAGCAGATTGTTGAAGTCGTGCGCCAGGCCGAGGGTGAGCTTGCCGATGGCTTCCATCTTCTGCGCCTGGAGCAGGGCTTCGCGCGCTTCCTCCAGCCGTTTCTGCGCCGAGTACCGCTCGGTCACGTCGCGGGTGACCTTGGCGAAGCCGATCAGGTCGCGTTTCCCGGATGGGTTCGATGACGATGCTGGCCAGGAACCGGCTGCCGTCCTTGCGCACGCGCCAGCCTTCGGCGGACAGGCCGCCCTGTTCGGCGGCGGCGCGGAGGTTGTTGTGCGGAACCTCGGCGGCGACGTCCTCGGGCGTGTAGAAACGCGAGAAATGCTCGCCGATGATTTCCTGCGCGGTATAACCCTTGATGCGTTCGCCGCCGGGATTCCAGGAGCAGATGTAGCCTTCCGGATCGAGCATGTAGATGGCGCAATCCGTAACGCTTTTAATCAGCAGTGGAAGTTGCCTGGATTCGTCCTCCAGTGTTTTCGGGTGGTGAGTCTCGACATGCAGATGCCTCTTTGGCTCCGGAACCAGGAAAAAACTAGGGCGCGTTTTGTTAAGGAGGAGTGATTCGGACGGTGCCGTTCTTGCAGGAGATGCGGCAAGGGCGTATACGTGTATGGATTGCTGAGCGGCAGCTCATTCTCGCCATCCATCCAAGGCGACCACACTTCCTTTCGGCACACACTCATGGCCTTGTGGCCAAGGAAGCATCGTGTCCCGAGGTCGTCGTCAGGTGTTTGTCCTGCATGTGGGCGCCGCGCAGTCCGTCGGTCCGGACGAGCTTCGGCTCATGTGGGCGACGGCCTGCGGATCGCTGGACATCGACGTGACGCGACAGGCGCGCGGCGGCGGCGACCCCCGGACGCCCGAGCTATGGACTCTGGGTGGGGGAAACGTTCGACCGGCATGGCGCGGAAACCCGGATGCGGGACCTGCTCATGGCGCGGGGTTATTTGTTCACTCTCAGAAGTACGGCCAGTAGGAGGTTGCATGGCGTTCGATATCGGAATCGGGAAATGCCGTTCGTTGACCGGCGATACGGTGGATGTGTGGGTGGACAGCTCCGTGGTCCGCAGGATTCTTCCCGACGTGGCATGGAAGCAGGCCGGCATCAGCGTGCTGCGGATTCCGCAGGCGGTATGCAGCACGGTCAGGCCGCTGGTCGTGGGCGAGGAAGTCTTCCTGGGCAGCGACGCACTGAACGCGAAGAGCTTTGGCCAACTCGACTTCCACGGCACCGGGGATTTCAGCCGCGTCGGTCTGGGCAAGCTGGTGCCGGTCCTTGACGAAAGTCAGCCGCCGCCGCCGAGCCGGAAGAACAGCTGGCGTTGAAGAGCCTTCCGCCGGGCGGCGCCCGTTCGCTGCGGGAAAAGTCACCGGCGTCACGGATTGTCTGCCCGTTCCGCCTCGGCTAGAGTGCCGCGACCGAGGAGGACGCGCGATGACAAGGACGTTGTACCAACGGATCACGGGACTGGGCTGGCTGCTGGCCGGCCTGTGCGGCACGGCTTCGGCGCAGTCGCTGGACAGCATCTCCCTCGATGCACCCGTGCTGTCCGCCGGCGCCTATACCTGGGACGCGCCCGGCGCCCGTATTGAAGAAAGCCTGGATCTGGGCGATGAAATCTACGGTGGCACCCTGAATCTGACGCCCAAGGGCGGGCAGGGCGGCCAGTACCGCGTGCGCGTGCAGTTTGAAACCAGCCTGGGCATCAGCGGCGAAGGCCCGCACGTGGATCTGATCGACTTCCGCCATTGCGTCTCGCAGTGGCATGTCGCCAGCAGCGGCGACGGCCGCAGCTTCACCGTACCGACGCCGACCGACGATAAACTCAAGTGCGTTCCCCAGGCCACGCCCGATGAAATCCGCGCCGCCACCCGCAAGGCACTGGCAGGTTGGGACCACGTGCAGGAGACCACGGAGCATTGGCTGGGTCTCATCAAGGACATCAAGTCACCGGCCGACTCGCCGATGTATTCGACCATCAGCGAAATCCGCATCCAGGTGGAAGCACGCGTGGACGGCCGCTGGAAGCCGGTGACGCTGCTGGTGTTCGCGGTGCCGATGGGGTGTTGAGGGGCGTACGACGGGCGCGCGAAAAGACAGGACCTTGGGAGGGGGAATGTACGAAGAACAAGTGGAAATCTATTCCGATCGCACCAATGCGGTCGTGCTGCGCCATCACGGGCGCAAGCATCCGGGCGTACTGGTGCAGGGTGACGCGTTGTTCACCCTGTTCCAGCGCGCCGATGCGGCCTGCGAGGCGGGGCGTGGCGTGCTGCATCCGGATGTCCACGGCGATCTGACGGATCTCCGGGACACCCTGCTGGCGTATCTGGACCACTACCGCACCGTGCTGAGCGAACATGGCTTGAGTCCCCCGTTCGCAGAATCGCCGTAGTGTCTGGGGCCTCACAGACCGGCGGCCGGCGCCGGCCGGCCGTGCTGCGCCCGCGTCATCCTTGGGAATCGCTACGTGGTTGCTCGCGGTACTGATGTTCTTTCTGGTGGAGTGCCTTGCGCTCAAAAGACAGGACGGACCGAGACCCGCGCTACGATGAGGGCGTTGCCCGGGTACGCCACAGCCAGATCGCCAACGGAACGAAGGTCAGATAGACCAATGGCAGGTACAGCGTGCCGTAGAGCGCGTCGAACTTCGGCCCGATGAGATAGCTGTCGATCATCCGCAGGAACAGTCGCGCGGCATTGAGGCCGAATGCCCACAACGCCAGCCAATGCACGCGGTCGCGGCCCAGCGCAAGGCACACCACACGCTGCCCAGCAGCCACGACAGGCCCAGCGGGAAGTACAGCGCGTACTGCACGGACTGGAAGCTGCCTTGTGCGGCCAGGATGCGCGCATGTTCCGCCGCATCGGCCGTGGCCTGGTACTGCTCAGGCAGGGCCAGATAGACATGGAACAGTTCCACCGCGCGCAGCTGGACTTCCAGCAGGCAGAACACGAAGAAACCGAGAAACGCCAGCGCCGCCAGTGTCGGGTTGCGCCGCCAGGCGATGCCGCAGGCCACCAGGAACAGATAGGCCAGTCCGAAGAACGACAGCAGCATGCTGACCGCCCGCGCGACATTGAGGGGATGCGGACCTTGCAACAGCTGTTGCACCGGATCGCCGGCCTCCGGCAGGTGCCCGAACACGTACCACTGGAACGACTGCACCGCGACGTAGATCAAGGCGACGACGGCGGCAATGCGACGATGCCGGGGGGTATCGAACATGCGGGAATCCAGAAGGGGACGGGAACGATCGGGCGCAAGCGTACCTGAATCGGAGCGCCGGGAGAGGGCGGGCTTCCGTTTCATGCATGCGTCTTTCTTTGATGGCGGTCTGATACGCAGGTCGCTGATGCCGGGCAAAGTCCCTTCCCCGCAACGCGGGGGAAGGTGCCCGAAGGGTGGATGGGGGCGCCTTCCGCCCTGCCGCCATGTTCCGCTCGCCATCCTGTTAACGCCGGTGAGCCGCGGATGCTTCTCCCTTCCGCGGAAATGGATCCCAGCGTTCGCCGGGGGGACGGGAGTGGAATGTGGCGAAGGGATGGAGCGTGCGGGATCGGGGGACAGGAAGTTCACTATGGACTCCGGTTCCGCTTCATGCGCATCCGCGGGCACACACCCCTCAACCGTCCAGCATCGCCTGCGCCAGATCGGCCACGGCAAAATCCGAAGCGATGCCCTGTTCGTCCTCATCCTCCATGAACCATGCCGCCGACAGGCCGGCGAAGGCGACCACCCAGCGCAGCAGGCGTTGCGGTTCCAACTGCGCGGCCTCGGCAATCACGTCGAGTTGGCGATGGAAGCGTTCGGGCCGAGTGACGATGGGCAGTTCCGGATTGGTCAGCAGGTTGGCGTAGTCGAAACCGCGTTCACCGGTGACGTATTTGGGGTCGATGGCCAGCCAGCCGCGCTCGCCGAAATCCAGCACGTTGCGGTGATGCATGTCGCCGTGCAGAACCACCGGATCCTGCGGGTGATCCAGCAGTGCCTGGGCGGTAGCCCACGACCGGGCGAAGCGTACGCTTTCTCCCGCCGCCGCTTCCAGCGAACGGAACCACGGCCGCAGCGGCACCAGTCCCGCAGGCGGTGGAGCGGCGCGTGGCGCGTGCAGGCGGGCAAGGGTAGCGCAGAGGATGCGGCTGGCTTCATCGTCCTGGCCGTCCAGCGCCATCGCGAACAGGTCGCGTGTGCCGGTGGCACGTTCCATCAGCACCGTGTCGCTTTCGTGTGCATACACGTGCGCTGCACCATCGCCGTTCCACCAGCGCAGCAGCGTACCGTCCGGATTTTTCTTCCTGCGTCAGTGCCCGCTTGAGGATGGCGGGACGGCCCTGCCAGCGTACGGGCAGCAACTGGCTGCCAGGTGTGACGAAAGCATCGCCATCAACAGTGAGTTGCCACCGGTCGAGCAGGGGTTGCCAGTTGAAGGAGGGAGGGTTCATGCGACCGGATCATAGCCAACCTCGCTACCATCACCGAACCGATCCGGCATTCCTGTGGGAGCGACGTCAGTCGCGAATTTCTCGATCGAGGTTGATCAGTGTCGATGCAACTTTTCGGGCATCGCGAATCGCGACTCACGTCGCTCCCACAAGGGGTAAAAGAAAAAGGCCGCATCGCGGCCTTTTTCCTTCCACTCACGCGGCGGGTTGCCGCAGCGCTTCCGAATCCCAGCCGGGACGCGGGGCGAAACGATCACCGTGGCGCGCTTGCAGGGCCTTGAGCCTGGCCAGCAGCGTGTCGGCGCCGGTGCTGCGGATGTACTGGATGGGGCCGCCGCGGAACGGGGCGAAACCGGTGCCGAAGATCACGCCGGCATCCAGCAGGTCGCCGTCGGACACCACGCCGTCGTGCAGGCAGGCCACTCCTTCTTTAACCAGCGGCAGGATCAGGCGATCTTCCAGGTCCTCCGGCGCCTTGTAGTCCTGCGGCACCTCCGGCTTGACCGGCTTGCCGTTCTCCCACTTGTACAGGCCCTGGCCGCCCTTTCTTGCCTCGCTTTCCGGCTTGCGGCGGCGTGGAGAGCGACGCCGGGATCGGCAGGCCGAGGAACGGCGCGAGCTCCGCGCCCACGCCCGCCGCGACGTCCAGGCCCACCGTGTCGATCATTTCAATCGGGCCCATCGGCATGCCGAACTTCACCGCGGCCTTGTCGATGACGGGCCGGGGATGCCTTCGGCGTATGCGGTCGCCGCTTCCAGCATGTACGGGAACAGCACGCGGTTGACCAGGAAGCCGGGCGTGCCGGCGACCGGCACCGGCAGCTTGTCGATGGCCTTGCAGAACGCCGCCAGGCGCTTTTCGGTCTCCGGCGCCATCGCGTCGTGGCGGATGATTTCCACCAGCGGCATCAACGCGACCGGATTGAAGTAGTGCAGGCCGGCGAACTGCGGTGGTGTGGATGTGCTCGCGCAGCTCGGTCAACGGAATGGACGAGGTGTTGGTGGTCAGCAGCGCGTCGGGTTTCAGGCGCGGCTCGACCGACTGGTACAGATCGCGCTTGGCTTCCGGGTTCTCGATGATCGCCTCGATCACCAGATCCGCTTCCGGCACGCCAGCGCCTTCGAGATCGCTCTTCAGCCGCGCGGCCACCGCCGGACGCTTTGCGTCGTCCTTCACCCGCTTGGCGAACAGTTCCTGCGCGCGGGTCATCGCGCCATCGATGAAGCGCTGCTCGCGATCCTGAGGGTGACGTCGAAACCCTTGTAGGCCGACCACGCGGCGATGTCGCCGCCCATCACGCCGGCACCGACCACATGCACCCGCTGGATGCCATGATCCTTGCCGCCCAGGCCCTTGAGCCGCTCGGTCAGGAAGAAGATCCGCACCAGGTTGCGCGCGGTCGGGGTGGAGGCCAGCTTGACCACTGCCTTGCGCTCGGCGTCCAGGCGGCCCTGGATGCCCTTGCCACCGGATTGCAGCCAGGTGTTGATGAGCGCGTAGGGCGCGGGGTAGTGCGCACGCGGCGCCTTGCGGGCGACCTGCTTGGTCATCTGCGGCGCCAGGATCCTGCGCGCGATCCAGGTGTTGCTGATCCAGCCCAGGAAACGTTGCTGGAACGGACGCTGCACGCCGTTCTGGATCAGGCCGACGGCGGTGTCCAGCAATACCGCCGGCTCCACCACCTTGTCGACCAGGCCCATCGCGCGGGCGGCGCTGGCCGACAGCGTGCGGCCGGTGAGCATCATGTCCATCGCCTTGGGTGAGCCGACCAGTCGCGGCAGGCGTGCGCTGCCGCCCCAGCCCGGGAAGATGCCCAGCTTCACCTCGGGCAGGCCGATGCGGGTGGACGCATCGCTGGAGGCCACGCGATAGCGGCAGGCCAGCGAAATCTCGGTGCCGCCGCCCATGCAGAAGCCGTGGATGGCCGAGACGGTCGGGCAGGGCAGTTCGGCCAGCTTCTGGAACACGGTCTGGCCGCGGCGGATGGCGTCGTTGACGGTGCCGCGGCGATCGAACTCCTGGAACTCCGTCAGGTCCGCGCCGGCGATGAAGCCGGAGCTCTTGGCCGAGCGCAGCACCAGCCCCTTGGGCGGGTCGATGGCGAGGCGTTCGAGCAGATCGGACAGCTCGATCAGGGCGTCCTGGGAGAACGCGTTGACGCTGGCACCCTGGCGGTCGAAGCTGAGGACGACGATGCCGTCGCTGCGCAGTTCGGTCTGCCAGTGACTGAATCGAAGCCCATCGAAGTTTGCGGCCATGATCGGACCATCCGTTTACGTATGGACAAGACCGCTATCATCCCGAGGTTGTTTAACCCGCGTCAAATCCGCATATCCGGGACAGGGGTTGACCGGCGGCAGGGGAAATGATCCTGCGCCGACGGTTAAATTCTTGATATCCCGCCGGTTTTTTCCGACTGGCAGCGGCGTTTCCGGCCTCGCTCGCCGGTTCCCGCCTGCGGTCGGGAGAAGACGGTGACGGGAGAGGGAAACGGGGCCGGTCAGGCCCGCTGCCCGCCCGTGAACTTTTTTCCGCGGATGCGGTCACATTGCCCGGCTGATGGCCGAGCTCACAGGAGTGCAGCCCGGCATGGCCGGAACCGATTCAACACAGGAGTTGGACCTCGAACTGGTCAAGCGGGTGCAGCGCGGCGACAGCGCGGCCTTCGATCTGCTGGTGCGCAAGTACCAGCATCGGGTGGTGGCCCTGATCGGGCGCTACATCCATGACTGGAGCGAATGCCAGGACGTGGCCCAGGAAACCTTCCTGCGCGCATATCGCGCGCTGGGGAACTTCCGCGGCGATGCCCAGTTCTATACGTGGCTTCATCGGATTGCAGTGAATACCGCCAAGAACCACCTTGTAGCGCACAACCGCAGGCCGCCGACGGATGACGTCGACGCCGCCGACGCCGAGCAGTACGACGCCGGCAGTCGTCTTCGCGACACGGATACCCCCGAACGCGAATTGATGCGCCAGGAACTGGAGCGCACGGTGATGAAGGCCGTGGACGCGCTGCCCGAGGAATTGAGGACCGCCATCACCCTGCGCGAGGTGGACGGTCTGAGTTATGAGGAAATCGCGCAGAAGATGGATTGCCCCATCGGCACCGTGCGTTCACGCATTTTCCGTGCGCGTGAAGCCATCGATGCCGAGTTGCGACCCTTGCTCGATACAGAAAGTGCCACCCGGGAGCGTAGCCGCCCATGACCGTAGAACTCGACAAACTGGACATCCACAACCGCCAGCAGCTTTCGGCGTTGATGGACGGTGAGTTGTCGCCCGATGAAGCCCGTTTCCTGCTGCGCCGCCTGCAGCACGACGGCGAACTGAATGCCTGCTGGGAACGTGGAGGTGTGCGGCGACGTGCTGCGCGGCCAGGCCCAAGCGCCGGCGCCGGAAGGCTTCGCCGCCCGGGTGGCGCTGGCCGTGGCCGCCGAGGCCCGCCAGCCGTCCGCCAACCAGGAAACGACCGGCGCGCCGCGTGGCCGCCTGGCCCGCTGGGGCCGGTGGCGGCATTGGCCGCCTCGGTCGCCCTGGTCGCCTTGTTCATGGCCCGCCAGCAGGCGCCGCAGGATGACGCCGCCTCCGCCGCGCCTTCGGTGGCCGCGGTGCCGGCCGCGCCGGTCGAAGGAACGGGTGTTCCCGCTACCGCCGATACCGGCACCCTGGCCGATGGCGCCGGAGCGGCCGAACAGGCCCTGGCCTCGGCGGCGACCGCCGCAGTGGCCGTGGCCAGCGTGCCGCGCCGTGCCGATGCGGCGTCCCGCCGCAGCGCCACCCGCACCCAGCAGGCGGCCCGCAGCGCCGCGAGCCGGGTGATGCGTGAACCGGTCCGGGCCGTGGCCCGTGTCGCGCCGCCGGTCTCGTTGCCTGCGACCACCGCGAACAACACGCCCGTCCTGCCGGGAACTGTCTCCCCGGCGGCCGCCATCGCCCGCAACGGCGATCCGTTCTCGCCGGCGCCGGCCGCACCGCAGGCACGGCCGTGGCCGCGCTCGACGCTGTCGCAGTACCCGGCCAGCGGTGCCTTCAACGCCGGTTTCTCCAGCGATTCGGGCGCCCGCACGTTCTATCCGTTCGAGCCCTCGCCCGAGGCCTCGTCGGTACCGCCGGTCGAGCCGGCCCGGGCGCCGCAGCGCTGAACGCGGTCGCATCGTCATTCCCCGGCGCGGGACCGCGCCGGGTTTCCCACCCCTAGAACCGTCATCCAATCGAGGCCCGCATTCGATGAGCCTGAGTGCCCGTTCCAACGTGTTGTCCCTGCTGATCCTCACCGTGCCGCTGGCCGCCTGCGCGCGCCCGGCCGAGCCCGTGCCGGCGACGCCGGTCGCCGCGACCGTGCCCGCGGTGGCGCAGTCGTCGGCGCCGCAACTGGTGAGCGGCCTGCCGGATTTCACCAATCTGGTCGAACAGGTCGGTCCCGGCGTGGTCAACATCGAAGCCCGGATCGGCAGCCGCCGGACCGCCGATGCCGGCGAGGCGATGGGCGAGGACGAGATCCCCGAATTCTTCCGTCGCATGTTGCCGCCGGGTTTCCAGATGCCGGGCCCGGGTGATCGCGGCCGTGGCCCGCGCGGTGTTTCCGCCGGTTCGGGCTTCATCATTTCCGCCGATGGCTACGTGCTGACCAACCACCACGTGATCGATGGCGCCGACGAGGTGAAGGTGAAGCTGCCGGATCGCCGCGAGTTCACCGCCAAGGTGATCGGCAGCGACCAGCAGTACGACGTGGCGCTGCTGAAAATCGAGGCCAAGGGCCTGCCGGTGGTGCGCCTGGGTGATTCCAGGACGCTCAAGCCGGGCCAGTGGGTGGTGGCTATCTAATCGCCGTTCGGCCTGGACCATTCGGTCACCGCCGGCGTGGTCAGCGCGGTCGGTCGCAGCACCGGCGGCCAGGAACAGCGCTACGTGCCTTTCATCCAGACCGACGTGGCGATCAACCAGGGCAACTCCGGTGGTCCGCTGCTCAATACCCGCGGCGAAGTGGTCGGCATCAACTCGCAGATTTTCTCCGCCTCCGGCGGCTACATGGGTATCAGCTTCGCGATTCCGATCGACCTGGCGATGGGCGCGGTGGACCAGCTGAAGTCGACCGGCAAGGTCAGCCGCGGGCAGTTGGGCGTGGTGGTAGAGCCGCTGACGACGGAAAAGGCACGCGGCATGGGCGCCACTGACTCGCGTGGCGCGCTGGTCAACCAGGTATTGGAAGACAGCCCGGCCGCGAAGGCCGGGCTGGTGCCGGGCGACATCATCACCGGCTTCAACGGCGCGCCAATCAACGACTCCTCGGATCTGCCGCCGCTGGTGGGCGCGCTGATGCCGGGTACCAAGGCCACCATCACGGTCATACGTGACGGCAAGCCGAAGGACCTGAACGTGACCCTGACCGAGCTCAGCGAGGAATCGGCGTCGGCCGGCGGGCTCCCCGCCGTTCCGGGCAAGCCGGCCCAGGCCTCCGGCAACAATCCGCTGGGAATCGTCGGCCAGGATCTGGACGCGAATGCCCGCAAGCAGATGGGCCTGAAGGCGGGCGAGGGCGTGTTGATCTCGCGCATCAATGGCAGCGCGGCCCGTGAAGCCGGGTTGGCTCCGGGCATGGTGGTGCTGCAGGTCGGACGCACGCCGGTCGGTTCGGCCGCCGCGCTCAACGGCCAGCTCAAGGATGTCAAGGCGGGTCAAACCGTGATGTTGCTGGTCCGGCAGGGCGGCGTGACGCGCTTCCTGGCGGTGACCGCCGGCGACGACAAGCCGTAAGCCCGCTTCCGGCTGTGCCATCGAACGCCCGCCGGAGGTTCCTACCGCTTTCATGTTTGTGGGGCGGAGGTAGGGATTGCCCCCGGCCATGCGATAATGCCCCGTTATCCTGACGACGGCCGTGGCCGCCGCCCCCACATGTCCTCTGATTCCATGCGGAACATCCGCAATTTCTCCATCATCGCGCACGTCGACCACGGCAAGTCGACCCTGGCCGATCGCATCATCCAGCTTTGCGGCGGCCTCCAGGCCCGCGAAATGGAAGCGCAGGTGCTCGACTCCAATCCGATCGAGCGCGAGCGCGGCATCACCATCAAGGCGCAGTCCGTGTCCTTGCCGTACAAGGCCAAGGACGGGCAGACCTATTTCCTGAATTTCATCGACACCCCGGCCACGTCGACTTCAGCTATGAAGTCTCGCGTTCGCTGGCGGCCTGCGAAGGCGCGCTGCTGGTGGTCGATGCCGCCCAGGGCGTGGAAGCGCAGTCGGTCGCCAATTGCTACACCGCGGTGGAGCAGGGGCTGGAAGTGGTGCCGGTGCTGAACAAGATCGACCTGCCCACCGCCGACATCGAACGCGCCAAGAGCGAGATCGAGGCGGTCATCGGCATCGACGCCGAAGACGCGGTGCCGGTCAGCGCCAAGACCGGCCTGAACGTGGATCTGGTGCTGGAAGCCATCGTCCAGCGCATTCCGCCGCCGCAGCCGCGCGACACCGACAAGTTGCAGGCGCTGATCATCGACTCCTGGTTCGACAACTACCTGGGCGTGGTCTCGCTGGTGCGGGTCATGCAGGGCGACATCACCCCGGGCAGCAAGATCCTGGTGATGTCGACCGGCCGCACCCACCAGGTCGACAGCGTCGGCGTGTTCACTCCCAAGCGCAAGGTGCTGTCGAAGCTGGGCGCGGGCGAGGTGGGCTGGATCACCGCATCCATCAAGGATGTGCACGGCGCGCCGGTGGGCGACACCCTGACCCTGGCCGGCGACCCGGCCCCCAAGCCGCTGCCCGGCTTCCAGGAAATGCAGCCGCGCGTGTTCGCCGGCCTGTTCCCGGTGGATGCCGAGGATTACCCGGCGTTGCGCGAGGCGCTGGAGAAGCTGCGTCTGAACGATGCCGCGCTGCGCTTCGAGCCGGAAAGCTCCGAGGCGATGGGCTTCGGCTTCCGCTGCGGCTTCCTGGGCATGCTGCACATGGAAATCGTGCAGGAACGCCTGGAGCGCGAGTACGACCTGAACCTCATCAGCACCGCGCCGACGGTGGTCTATGAAGTCCTCAAGACCGACGGCACGGTGATGCCGCTGGACAACCCGGCCAAGTTGCCGCCGGTGAACCAGATCGAGGAAATCCGTGAGCCGATCATCCGTGCCAACATTCTGACCCCACCGGACTACGTGGGCAGCGTGATCACGCTGTGCGAGGAAAAGCGCGGCAGCCAGATCGGCATCACCTACATGGGCAGCCAGGTGCAGATCAGCTACGAGCTGCCGATGGCCGAAGTGGTGCTGGATTTCTTCGACAAGTTGAAGTCGGTGAGTCGCGGTTACGCTTCGCTGGACTACCACTTCCTGCGCTTCCAGGCCGGTCCGTTCGTGCGCGTGGACACCCTGATCAACGGCGACAAGGTCGACGCGCTGTCGCTGATCGTCCACCGCGGCCAGGCCGATCGCCGCGGCCGCGAGTTGACCGAGAAGATGCGCGAACTGATTCCGCGGCAGATGTTCGACGTGGCCATCCAGGCCGCGGTCGGCTCGCAGATCATCGCCCGCAGCACGGTCAAGGCCATGCGCAAGAACGTGCTGGCCAAGTGCTATGGTGGCGACATCACCCGCAAGAAGAAGCTGCTGGAGAAGCAGAAGGAAGGCAAGAAGCGGATGAAGCAGGTCGGCCGCGTCGAAATCCCGCAGGAAGCCTTCCTGGCGGTGTTGCAGGTCGACAACAAGTAAGCTGGGCGTCGGGGACGCGGCGAGGAACCTAACCATACCGGTCCCGCTCCAGACGAATCCCCACTCCCGAATCCCCAATCCCGTTCCGAAGGAACACTAGATGGTCTGGTTCGAAACTATCCTGGTCGTGTTGACGCTGCTCACCGGCGTTGTCTGGCTGCTCGACAAACTGTTCTTCGCCAAGCGCCGTGCCGCGCGCGGCGGATTGCTGGACGAGGAACCGGTGCTGGTGGACTACTCGCGGGCGTTCTTCCCGGTGCTGGCGATCGTGCTGGTGCTGCGCAGCTTCGTCGCCGAGCCGTACAAGATCCCGTCCAGTTCGATGATGCCGAACCTGCTGATCGGTGACTTCATCCTGGTCAACAAGTTCGCCTACGGCCTGCGCCTGCCGATCAACAACCGCAAGTTCGTCGCCATCGGCGAGCCCAAGCGCGGCGACGTGGTGGTGTTCAAGCCGCCGCACGATCCGGAGAACAACTGGATCAAGCGCGTGATCGGCCTGCCGGGCGATCGCATCGGCTTCCAGGGCAATACGGTTTCCATCAACGGCCAGCCGCTGGCCTACCAGACCCTGGGCACCTACGCCGGCCGTGGCCTGCCGATGGGTGCCGAGAGCGCGACCCTGCTGGAGGAACAGCTCCCGGGCCGCCCGCACAAGGTGCTGGAAGTGCTGGAGCGGGCCACCGGCGAGGGCGAGTGGATCGTGCCGCCGGGCCACTATTTCGTGATGGGCGACAATCGTGATAATAGCGAGGACGGCCGGCTGTGGACCCAGACCCACTTCCTGCCGGAAGAGAATCTGCGCGGCAAGGCCTTCCTGATCTGGCTGAACTGCGAGGATTGGTTCTGCAAGGGGAGCTTCGAACCGTCCCGGATCGGCAACCGCATCCAGTGACGGCAACATCATCCTAGGGCGTGCTCAACGGGGGAATGGCAATGAATCACAAGCGTCAGGGCGGCATCACCTTGATCAGTTTCCTGATCGTGCTCGGTGTGGTCGGATTTGCGGCCTTCATCGGCATGAAGCTGTTTCCGATGTACCAGGAGTACTACTCGGTCAAGAGCTCGATGAAGGGACTGGAAGTCGAGCCCGGCATCGGTGACATGGATCCGTCCAAGATCCAGGATCTGTTCTTCCGTCGCCTCTACATCAACTATTCCGAGAACGTGAAGCCGAACAACGTGAAGTTCGAGCGCACCGACGGCGGCTGGCTGATGCGGGTGAACTACGAAGTGCGCCGTCCGCTGGTCGGCAACCTGGACGTGGTCGGCCGTTTCGACACCACCCAGGAACTGACCCGTCGTGGCGGTTCGGAATAAGGCTTGAGCGCACTCCGGCTCACGCACGAGTTCGTCAATCAGGGTTTGCTGGGGCAGGCCCTGACTCACCGCAGTGCCGGGGCACCGCACAACGAACGGCTGGAATTCCTCGGTGACGGCATCGTCAACCTGCTGGTCGCCGAGGCCCTGTTCCAGCGCTGGCCCAAGGCCGACGAAGGCGCGCTGACCCGCGCGCGCGCCGAACTGGTGCGCGAGGCATCTCTGGCCACCATCGCCCGGCGCATGGAACTGGGCGTGCGGCTGACCATGGGGCCGGGCGAAATGAAATCCGGCGGGCACCGCCGCGACTCGATCCTCGCCGATGCGCTGGAAGCGCTGGTGGCCGCCATCTACCTGGACGCCGGCTTCGAAGCCTGCCGCGCGGTGGTGCTGCCATGGTTCGAGGATTCGCTGGCCGCGCTGCCGGTCGGCAAGCCCGAAAAGGATGCCAAGACCCGCCTGCAGGAATGGTTGCAGGCGCGCCAGCGCCCGCTGCCGCTGTACGAGCTGGTAATCCGAAAGCGGTGACGATCAACGCCAAGCAGTTCGTCGCCCGTTGCAGCATCCAGGAGCCGCCGCTGTCGGCCGAGGGCGAGGGCACCTCCCGGCGCATCGCCGAACAGGCCGCCGCCGCGGCGCTGCTGGATCAACTGGCCGAGACCAAACGGAACACCGTCGAATGAGCGACACCCCCCAAACGCACAGCGGCAGCGTTGCCGTGATTGGCCGCCCCAACGTGGGCAAGTCGACCCTGACCAATGCGCTGGTCGGTGCCAAGGTCAGCATCGTGTCCAGCCGGCCGCAGACCACCCGCCATCGGCTGCTGGGCATCGCGACCTTCCCGGAAGGGCAGATCGTGCTGGTCGACACACCCGGATTGCACAAGCAGCAGGGCAAGTTCTCCGCCTCGGCGATGAGCCGGGTGATGAACCGCGCCGCGCGCGGCGCGCTGGAAGGCGTGGACGCCGGCCTGCTGGTGATCGAGGCGGGCCGTTGGGAGGACGAGGACACCTTGGCCTACAACGTGCTCAGCGACGCCGGCATCCCGGTGGTGCTGGTGATCAACAAGGTGGATCGGCTGCGCGAGAAGAGCGCGCTGCTGCCGTTCCTGGCGCAGGTTTCCGAAGGAAGAAGTTTGCCGCCGTGCATCCGATTTCCGCGCTCAAGCGAACGGGCTGGAAGCACTGGTGAAGGACGTGCTGGCGCTGCTGCCGGAAGCGCCGCCGATGTTCGGCGAGGACGAAATCACCGATCGCAGCGAACGCTTCCTGGCCGGCGAACTGATCCGCGAGCAGCTGATGCGCCAGCTCGGCGCGGAACTCCCATACGCCACCACCGTGGAAATCGAACGCTTCACCGAGGAAACCTCGCCCAAGCAGGGCGAACTGCTGCGCATCGGCGCGGTGGTGTGGGTCGAGCGCGAAAGCCAGAAGGCGATCGTGATCGGCAAGGGGGGCGCGCGACTGAAGGAAATTGGGAGGAAGGCGCGCATGCAGATGGAACACCTGTTCGGTCGCAAGGTCTTCCTGGAAACCTGGGTACGCGTGCGCGAAGGCTGGTCCGACGACGAAACCGCCCTCAAGGCGTTCGGCTATGAGTAAGCCGGGGCGACGCGAGCAGGCAAGTCCCGATTCGTGTCCCTCCGCTTTCGCGAATCCCCAATCCCCAATCCCGAATCCCGGCCGCTGAAATGCACCTCACCGGCGAACACGCGTTCGTCCTGCATGCGCGGCCCTGGCGCGAGACCAGCCTGCTGGTGGAAGTGCTGAGCGAGGACCGTGGCCGGCTGGGACTGGTGGCGCGCGGCGTGACCGGACCGAAGAAGCAGGCGCTGCGTGCCGCACTGCAACCGCTGCAGTACATCCGGCTCGATGCCGAACTGCGCGGCGAACTGGCCCGGCTGGTGGCCGCCGAGGCGCTGGACACGGCACCGGAGGCGTGGGCGGCGACGCGATGCTGGGCGGGCTTCTATCTCAATGAACTGGTGCTGCGGCTGGCGCCCGCACGATCCGCTGCCGGACTGTTCCATGCCTATGCCGCCGCGCGCGAACGGGTTCGCGGCGGCCAGCCGCTGGCGTGGACATTGCGGCGGTTCGAACGGGATTTGCTGGACGCACGTGGGATTCGGCTTCTCCCTGGAACATGACAGCGACGGACGCGCAATCGATCCGGCCGCGCGTTACCAGCTGGATCCGGAACAGGGACCGCGCCGGTTGCTCAGCGATCGCGGACACAGCGATCGCAGCGCCGCCGCGACGGGA
>OFCY01000047.1_pt1 | contig 24326 bp, 23 predicted proteins | sample 1520981 | NCBI WGS metagenome assembly OFCY01 (sample SAMEA2532533, study PRJEB24079) | metagenome
TGCTACATGAGGCCTACTTCCATAAGAAGCCAGCGGTGGCCCGATCCAAGCAGATCAAGGCACTGGCGAGCTACCAGCCTCCGGTCGAACTGCCGGTCTAAGAGAAGGGGCAGTTTGCAAAACAGCTTCAAGATCCGAGCAAGTTCTACCCCTAATGCCACAGCTCCACATGGTGCACGGCTAAGGCCGCGCACCATGCATCATCTACTGAAGGCTTGCCAGGAACCGGGAGCGAGCTTGTCGCTTCTTGTCACCCCACGGCATCACTCTCGTCGCCGGGTAGCTCAAATACAAAAGCCTCTTAGAGCGAGTGACAGCGACAAAAGCATTTCGAAGCTCCTCAGCGGCTTCTCTAGGTTGTGATGCCCTCCAGTCGGGGAACGTTCCCTCCGCCATGCCCGCCAGAAAGACGACATCGAATTCCAAGCCTTTCGCCGAGTGCACTGTCAACAACGCAACGCCTTCTCGCACAGATTTCTGCGTGGCACCAAGCGCCTTGCTGCTCAGAAAACTACTTAACACCTTCGGTCCGCTACTTGTCCGCAAATACTGATCCCACTCCTGCCTAAAAACCGCCACATCCTCGTAAACGGCCTGTCTTCCACCTTCATCAAGTCCATCGGCATATTGCTCGAGCCGCTTCAACGCAGGCATGAGATCCAAACGCGCCGGATTTGCAGTAATGAGGGCAAGCGCGTCGACAACTGCGCGTGCGCCAGAACTAGGGGATGCGTTAGCCATCGCTCTGATTGTATCGACGGCCTCTCCCGCAGGCGAAGGAACACCCACCGAACCCCATCGCTTTGCGAGTGCAGCCGCATGCAGACGATCTTTGGGATTGGCTAGCAAGCGCAACCCAAGCTGGAAATCTTCAACTAAATCCGATTCATTCTCATGATTGGCGGACAATCGCTTGTAGTGCGCTATTCCCCGCTCCTTGAGCTCCGCTTCGATCGCCAACAGAGCAAACCTGGTGCGACCCAAGATCGCGCATTTGGAGGGGTCGACGCCACCTTCAACATCGCGATCACCTTGCTGAAACAGCCTCTCGAGCTCATCCGCAATGAGACGCGCCTCTTCTTGCTCGTCGTCACCAACAAGGACTGTAGCCCTCCCCTCAATGGGAAGCTGCATGGCGACCATATAGTTGGGGTCGAGCTGTTGCGCGAGCCTCACCACAGCCCTTGACGAACGATAGTTGGCAGTCAACTGCACCCTCTTAGCTTCGAAGTCGCGGCCAAAACGCTCCATATACTCGGGACCAGACGTATTGAACCCGTAAATCGACTGACGCGGATCTCCCACCATCATCAAGTTCCGAAACCCGTCCGAACACAAAGCGCAAATCACAGCATACTGCGCCTCGTTCATATCTTGAGCCTCATCGATGCATACGAACCTATAGAGCTTCCTGTAGAGCTCAGCCAGCTTCGTGTTCTCCACCAGCAGCCTGTAAACCAGCAAAAGCAGATCGTCGAAGTCATATGCATTGCTGGCACGCATGCCAGCCTCGTAGGCATCAAAAACTCTCTTGGCGAACTCATCATCAATCACAGCACAAGTGATTGGATGGGACTTCACATACGAAATCCAGTTTAGCCATTGATCAATCTTCTTCCCCCGTTCCTTAGAGTCAGCAAGATCCTCGATGGCCGCCTGAAGAACAGGATCTTCGTCGATCGCACGAAGAAGAACATCCCTTCTGTCCTTCGCCTGCTCAAAGATGTTGGGCGAGTCCTCGACTCCAACAAGCTTCCCGCGCTCAGTGAGGACCTCCAAGCAGAACCCGTGGAGAGTGCCAATGAATGCGCGATCTCGCTCCGATCCGAGATCCTGCAGGCGCTCCTTCATTTCGTCAGCGGCTTTGTTAGTGAACGTGAGCGCCAGAATGCGGAAGTGTCCAGAGACATTGATCAGCAGATTCCTGATTCGCTCCGTCAGCACACGGGTCTTGCCAGAGCCAGGACCAGCCACCACCAACAAAGGACCGTCCACATGCTCAACGATTTCGAGCTGCTCCAGTCCCGAAGTCGTGCCTTGAAGTGACTATTGTTATTCATGCCGATGGCTCCGCCTTCTTCAGTCCGTGTGCAGCACTGACAACTTCAAAGATCTTCTTGATGGTCGATGGGAAACGACGATCAGCGTTCTTGTGCGCTGTGATGACGTGACCCAAATGCTTTGAGACGCTGGTTTTGGCGCCGGACAGGGCATCAAATGCTGCACGTTCGCGCCCACCCGGCGAGGTGTAATCGCGGATCACTCCGCCCTTCGCCTTTTGTCCGTTTTGTTCTTTGTATGTATTCATCCAGATAGCCTTTGACGCCACTCATAGCATCAAGTGCCAGCTCAATCTCGTCGAGATAGCCCTCAGCTACCAGCTGGGACTCAAAGTTCTTCCCTGGAGGATGCATTACCACGTTCGGATGCTTGGAGGAGTCAACCTCACCCGCCTTCTTTAGAGCTGCTTCCAAGTCTTTGACTGGCCCAGGCTCGCCATCAGCAAACACATACCACGGGATGCCCAGCGCTTTGGCAAGCCAGATGAAGGGAAAGTAGTCGGTGCCGTTGGTCCGAACGAAGCAGAAGCCGAGTTCATGGATTGAAGTCCCCCAGTATTCTTGCGCCCAGATGGGTAGCGCCTGCTCTTCGGTTTGCCCCTCAAAGAGGACCACCGCCCGAGAGAACAAGATATCTCCACGCGTATCAATCACGGTCTCCTGCAGCTTCCGGATGTCATTCGCATCCTTCAGGGCAGCAACATCAATTTTGGTGACGACCGTGTCGCCCCCACTCTTAATGAACAGTCGGAGCTCTCCGAGCTGAGCCTGACCTGCAAGATAAGGGGAGTGCGTGCTTACGATCCGTTGTCCGGGGATCTGCTTGATATGGCCAAAGAGAGATCTTTGCGCTTGTGGATGGAGATGCGACTCTGGCTCCTCCAGCCCCAGAATTGAGTGAACCCGATCTCCGCCGCTGGTGGCTTTCTTGTGCCGCCAGGAAGCATACGCTCGGAAGACAAGCAGAGATGCAAGGCTCCGAGTGCCCATGCCGTGTCGCGACAGGGGAAATGACTGGGCGCCACTCGTCCCAAATGAAACGTCCACGCCCTTAGAGAGGTCGCGTAGCTTCCGGGCGACGGGGGGCAATCTCAACGCCACCGCTATCCGCGGAGACAACGCTCTGAAGGCCAGAGAGGTTGGCCTTGAGGTGCTTCAAGATCTCGCTCTTATTGACGATCTCCTGATTAATTCCAGAAAGAGTCGCCTCCATTGCCGCTATATCAGCCGCACTCAACCCTAGGTCTTCAGTAAGCCGACGCCAGAAGGAACCTTGCCTTCTTAGATCGTCGTCGAGGTCACGCTTAGCATCCACATAGTGAAGGGCCAGAGGCTCCATCTGTGCGGCAGTGATCGGTCTGTCGTGCGCTGGGGTTGGAAGCCAGTCTGAGAACGCGCGCCACTCCTTGAGGAATCGCCGCTCCATGACATATTCACCCCTCACATCGCTCCACTTTAGCGTCGTGCGGATTGGAGTGAACTCGTTAAATTCGCCATCGATGGCAATTCCGCCAGTGCCCCAAAGGGCAGTCCAGAAGCTTCCTGCCGGATACTGACCAAGCAGCTTTCCCTCGTCGTCCACTGGTTTGAGTAGAACATCGATGACAATCTCCCTGTCCTTGGGAGCGGTGGCTTCGTGTGGCTCTAGTCGCACATCATCAACGCTTAGTGTTTTGCGCCCCGCGCCAACGGCGGCGAACATTGCGTCCAGAAAACTGGTCTTTCCGGCGTTGTTCGCGCCAATGAGGACTGTCAGGTCCTCGAGCTCAACTTCAATATTCGCCAGTGAACGAAAGTTGTTCACTCTTACAACAGTGGCGGCTATTCCGCTGTCTTTGCCGTAGGTGGTCATCGGGTTCTTAAACGTGCGTTAGAAGGGACCAACTGCCACGCAGCAGAACATGTGCGCTTGGCAGCCATGGCTATGCCTGTTCAACTAGCGACGAAATCAACAAGGTCGACAAAGGATGTTCCTCGGAAGCTCAGTCCCATCGAGTCATTCCTTCTTCTTGGGGCTGAGTTCCCGTATTCGCTCCAGCGCCGCCTTCTGCTTTGACGCTGGCAGCTGCGAAACCACAAGGATGATCTCAGCCAACACGTCTGACGTGGCATGGAAATAAGCCAAGGGCAGACCGAGGGCTTTCGCTAGCGCCTCCGCGGTAGCTGGATCTGGATCATGTGTTCCGGTCTCGTAGCGACTCACGCGCGTGGCTCCGGACACGGTGTCCACCATGCCAATACGCTTAGCCAGTTCGGCTTGCGTCCAGCCTTTTGCCAGCCGCGCACTTCGAAGGCGCTTGCCATAGACCGTTGCCGGCGTTTTGGGCTGGGGCATGTCGAAAATTGCACGGCAGCTGAATTCCCCTAAGTGTGCCGGTTGGACCCTGTCTGCACATCTGCGATTATCGTAAATGCCGACGGATCGTCGGTCTACAGGGGCCGCACATGAAGCACGCACGATCAGGAGCCTGCATGCTCCTCGCACTGGTAATGGCCAGCGCACCTGCCCTCGCTGAAGACCAGCCGGAGCAGAAGCCCGGCTTCTTCCGGCAACTGGGTAACAGCCTGAAGGACGCAGGGCAACGGATGGTCGGGGCCAAGCCCCGCTCCGGCGCCCGTAACGCTACCGGGCCGCTTTACACCCCGATTAGTGGGGCTGGCCGTATCAATGGGCTCTACAAGAACGAGGACCACCAGCAGGCCCAACTCGGCCGCCTGGACTGGCCACGGGTCGCGCTGACCTACACGGAATGGGGCGCGTCCCTGTCCTGCTGGACGGTCGAGGCCCGGATCTGGACCAGCGCCACTGCGTCGACCTTGGAGACGTTCCAGGCTTGTGCGGACGCCCCTCTGACGATCAAGGACGACCTAGGCGAAGAAGCCGAGCTCAACGACAACGCCAGGGCGAAGGCAACCACGGATTTGATGGTGGGCCTGCGGGTTCGCCCTGGGAAGCCCAACACGGGGGACCAGCGGACGACCGGGCCGAATCCTCCCACGGGAGCCATTCAATGTCGTTACGTCCCGCGATGGCGTTGCCGAGCAGGCCCGGAAGGTCGCCTTGAGCGTGGCGTGGGTGTCCGGCTACCTGCGTGCCGAAGACCTCTACCCCGGCCCCTCGGGAATCCTCACGCCCTTCCGGGACACCCGTATGTGGATCGGCGGCTTCGCCCCCAACGGCAACCGCGACAAGTGACCGCCCTACCCTCCCAACTCAACCAGGAAGAGACCATGACCATCTTTCGCAACGCCGCCCTCGCCCTCTCCGCAGCCCTGATCTTGACCGCCTGCAGCAATGAGCCCTCTGAAAGCGACGCCCAGGAAGCCATCACCGCAAAGTTCGAAGGGGCCATGGGCAGCGCCGTCCGGGTTCAGGAATACCGTGACTTCGCACTGAGCGGTTGCCGTAAGCCGGAGGCGGCGGACGGTGTCGTCTGCGACGTCGAGGGGGCAATCGTTCTGGATATTGCGGGAACGCCCCAGGTTCGGCCGTTCACGGAGCCGGTCCGGTTCTCCAAGGCGTCCGGCACCTGGACCGCTCACAGGCCCTGAGCCGCCCATGACCTACTACGCCCCTACACCTACCGTTTCGGTGATGACCCCGCAGGCACGGTTCACGCTGTGCTTCTGCGTCGCTGTCCTGCTGACGGGGCCGTTTGGCCTCGTCATCGGGCCGGTGCTCTCACGCCTTCTTCGGAGGCGCGCGGAACGCCTCTACCCCCTCGCTTCGGCTCAAGCCCAACAACGGAGCGCCGGCCACTTCAATGTCGGCCAGATCTGGGCCATCACGGCGTGCGGTTTCATGGGAGCAATTGGGGCGCTACTTATGCTGCCAACAGTAGCGGTGCTCATGCTCCACCTGCTCAGCTAACGACGGAAAACTTGTTCGACGCCTTTCTTTCGGTGCCAGCACCAGACCCAATCGACCGCTCAAACCATATTCTTTAGAGTCCAACTTAGCTAACAATTCTGTATATTCGCGGAGATGACCAGCAGTCCATACACTTGACGTCGGCCAATCTGAAGATAGCTTGAGGGCATCCTTAAACGATGCCAACCCATGATCTATCCCAGCGACTTTGCGTTGTTTGTGCTTGAAGCCAGACGTTGGCCTGAAGAGCAAAAGGTAATGGCGCGACTTGCGCTCAACTTTCTCTTTGATCCCGAGCAGTATCCCGTCGACCTGTCGGAAACTCTTGGCTTACATAGCGATAATCGCATCATGGTTAACGCCTTCCTTGCCGCCTGCGGCTCTTTCCCAAACGAAGCAAGCACTTGGGAAAAGGAAGACATGCTTTGCCATGCATTGATAGATCTAACTAGCAAAGAACTCTTGCGCGATCACGCCAAAACAGTGATCTCGACAACGCATACCTTCCTGCCACTTTCGAACTTCGTTCGCTACTTTCAGCAAGCCAACCGAAACAAATCATTACTCGCGCGTATCGCATTGAACAGCCTTGGGCACGCGCAGAGTTTTCCCGTAGATGTATCTGAACTCCGCTTTCTATCGGAAGCAAATAGATCAGCAATCCTTACGCTATTGACCTATGCTGCCAGAACCAAACCACTACCGGATGACGCCTTGATCCTTGACTACTTCAGGCCATCAGCTGCTTGAGCCAATGCCTGGCGCTGCTGTAGACCCAGCATTATCGAAGGAACTTTTGTTGACCATCAGCTCTAGAGCTGCATCTATTTCTTCCATGCTCCGCAGCTCGCCAGCACAGAATCGACGATAGATTTCTGCGAGCTCAGCGCGCGTCACTGAACCAAACTTTTCCCTAATTCTCTGCACTACTCGCTGCCACGCCGCCCAGCGCGAAACAATCTCATGGTTCTTGAGCGCATGCTTCAAGGCTTCATCCCCACCCTCTCTTACCAAAGCGTTCGCAAGCGCACCGGCTTGCGCCTTTCGCACTTCGGGCACTTGTTTTTCTACATCCTCGCCAATCAACAACTCCATCACTACCGCCGCGACGACCTGCTCAGGGATCCCAGACACTAGCCATAACTTCATTACTTCAACCATGCCGTGAGAGAGCGGCATAGGAATCAATCCGAAAATTCTTAGAAGAGCAGGATTTGCGCTCAAGATAACTTCCTCTATGTGGCCATCTTTGTGGCAGCACGCCTGACTATTTACTTAAGAAATTGGCCCTTGAACTCAGCCATCCATTACAGCCCGCAATCTTGCTAGGGCTTAAGTGCACTTCTGACCATCAAATCCAGAACTTTACCGCCGGGCACTAAACTTATGGATGCGTGCCGATGCGCCAGGGCAACTGGCACAATAGCGCTATCATAAAGATCCATCTCAAAATGTCGGATGAGGTCACAAGCCTGTTGGATCAAGCTACCATAATGAACGAGCTCCACTTTGGCCCTTGAAAAACTCACACCCGCACGGGGTTCGCGCTTGTCAGCAAAAGGATAAGGAATCGCAAAGTTAAAGATCCGCCCCTTTTCCGTCTTGAAGAGAAAAATCCTGGCCATAGTAGGTTTCATTGCCGAAGTTGGTGGCAGGCAGATCACCACCAGTTATGTAGTCGTTGCGATAGTCGTCATCTATCACTCGAAACGTTCCGGGCGACAAGTGTTTCTCTATAAGTTTAGCGTGATCCATAAGTCCGCCTGTTTTTTTGAGACCTAAAACCAGCATACCTCGAAGCCCACGTCGAGAAAGTTCAGTATTAATGCGATGGATGAGGCGCTGCAAACGCTGCGATAGCTTGGCCGGCTCGCCGAATACCGCCAGCGGACCATCCAACACGAATGTCAGGTCCGCCAAGCGAACCACATCGCCGCGCTCCACCTCCAGAATGAATGCGGCGATCATCAAATGCTCCATGGCATTCATCATGCGAGTCATGGCTGCGCTGTTGTCACCGAAATCACTGATTCCCTCATGCAGACGCAAAAAATCCGTGACGTATATGGGAGCGTGGCATTGACCACACTTATGCACTAAGGTGCTGTCGTTGAATTGATACGTTCGAGCCTCGTCTGCGCAGGAAGGACACTTTCCTAATTCCAATGGTGCGCCATCTTCCAAGTCCACAAGCACCTGGGCAATTGATCGCCGGCCGTCATCCGATGCGACACGTGAGAGCTGATCAAACAACGCAGTCCGAAACCCATCCTTTACGCAGGAAGCGCCTTTATAACGGATGTTGCTGCCGGGCATGGTGAATGTCAGTGGATGCGCATCACGATGAATCTCGGACACCCTGAATGGATCGACAAAGCGATTCCGTGGATCGATCAGGCCGGCATACTTGGTCATGTTGATCAAAACATGACTGATCTTAAGAAATCCCACTTGTGTGCTAGGAAGACGCTCGCTGATCGGAGTGTCGCTCTTGCTCGCGTCAGAGGCCAACACATGCCGTGGCAGCAGCGCTTCGCCCGCTGGAGCTGGCAGGAAAGATTGAGCCAGCCGGAGCGCCTCCTCGTCAGACGGTGGCCGCATGTAGCTGCAATCGCTTAGGAAAGTGACAACATCGGGATTACGCACAAAGTCTGCGTGGCCACCCTTCCCTGCGCTTTCGCGTGCATAGGGCATGTCAGCCTCCGTGGCCCGGTTTGGACTTGAATTATGCCAGTTCGCTTCGCAGGCTCTCAGGTGTGAAGCGATTGATTTGAGTGGGAATCACGAATGGGGCTGACAAGGTCTTGATGACGGGCAAAACCAACATCCTGTGCCGCTTTGAGCGACGGCAGGAAATCTGCGAAGTCGTAGAATTTGCCGAGCGTCTTCAGCTCATCGTCGTTGTTGAGGTGCGTTACGAACCAATTCTCGGTGTTGGCCAAGATGTTCGGATGCACCGAGGACGGCTCTTGGGTTGCGTAAACAAATGCGATTCGGGCTTTGGCGCCCTCTTTAGCGATCCGCGGCCACGTCGTGGTTAGTTCTGCTTTGCGGCCAATCAGGTTGTGCGCCTCCTCCACATACAACACGACATTCTGCGGAACCTCGCCAGCGTTAAGCTTGCGCATCTGCCGCTCAAACAGCTGTCGGGCAATGCGCTCAGATAGCACTTCCCGAATCTCCACCGGGCCGACGGATAGATCCAGAATGACAATACGCCCGGCGTCTAGATGACCTAAAACCTCCTCGGTCACATCCCGACTCCGGTGGGCTGAATGGTAAGGCGTATAGGCCACAATAGCGCGATAGCCACCAATTGGCTGCCCAGCACTACGCTCACGCGCCAACATGTTTAGGAGTGCCTCTAACGTCGGGTCAACTGCAGAGTTGCCTGCTGTGGACGATTCCAACCCAATCTGAGGCTGCTGAGCCGCTGCCTGCTGTTGCTTGCGCGCCAAATTAGCCTGGCGGACGTTGAGGAACCAGTCCGACGCCTCTTCGAGGGAAGCCGCTTTCGGCGGGGCAGACACTTCTCGGTCAAGCGCCCTACTCACGGCCTTAACCATTGTGGTTCCTGCCGTCACATCAAGCTTAAAGTTTTTTGGCGGCTGATAACCAGCCTTGTAGAGCATGCACTGAAAGACCGCGACATGGCGCTTCCACCGTGTATACGCGCTGCGATCCGTAGCGTCAGGCTCTTCCAATGACGTGCCCAGGAACTGTTCGATATCCTGTCCGGTGTAAGGCCCCGGGTTAGCACGAAATAGCGACTGTATCAGCCCGATCGCTTGTCCTGGCTCTTCATAAAAATTGGTGCGCAGATCTGCGAATCCCTCCGTGGTCATCGCCCGATAGCGAACCACATGCTCTGGCCCAAAGACTTCGGCTATCGAACTTCCATCATCCTGATGGTTCGCATTGGCGTATTCCCCATTGACGTCGAAGATGAGCTGCCCTACCCGGATATCGGACTTCAAAGCAGCCATCGCCACGGAAGCAACGGTCGTCTTGACCGTATTCGACTTACCGGTGCGCGTCATGCCCAAGACGGCAGTCCTGCGCGCGAGGAAATCTGCAGGCTGGATGCGCACTTGGACACGTGGCTCGCCTGTGCCTCGATGCAGACGATCGGTCGAGGTGTAGCGCACTTGACCAATATCAATGGGAAGCGGAGTGTCCTTAAAGCCTGCCTTTAAAGCGTCTTCTCGTGCTTTTGCGGCAGTTTCCGGATTAATGTGATTGACGATCAACTCCAAAGCTTCGCTACGGGGCTTGTAAGCACGCATACGCGACAAGCTCATGAAGTTCTCGAGATCGCTGCCCAGCCTCAACTTCCCGTCCTGAATATAGAAGGTGCCCAGCACTCGACACCGCATGCCACCCCACTGCAGTTCGCTAGCAGTCATGGGGTCCAGCCCGTCGTTGACATCACCGGGGAGCTTCTCTGTTTCAAGGCGTCGCTGGTGGTGCTCGATACGAGTCCGCACCATGTCCCCATCCTGAGGCAAGGCCGCAGGCCCCAAGACGCGAAGTAGCACCACTTCCCGATCAACCTCAACTGACCGGGAAAAGTTGGCTGGATCAAATCCAGCGGCAACCAAGAATGAATTATGGGGGAGACCGTTTACGCGCTGCTTAAACGCATCGTTGGTCTGGATGAAACATTCGTCGTAGGACAGCCGGTATACATATCCCACAAACGCCTCGTCGAAGGCCCCTACCAGCCGGGACAGAGGGCTGTCCGAAAGCACCTGCGCCAACGCCTTGTTCATGCGTAACTCCCCACTTCCTTTTTTGATGTTCTTATGCGACTGCGCGCAACTCCCCGGCCAAGCTGGCGCCACGCGTTAGTATCGGCGGCATCGGCAAGCTCAGGTTCTTGTAAAAAAGTATCTCGCTCGCCAGCGGACGACTTAGATGAGTGGAGTATTTGAGAGAGAACAACGTCCAGCTCATTCCCTTGTAAATCTTCCGAATAGCCGGCGCATCATCGTAGGTCACCAGCACAGGTCGGGTAAGCTCCTTTACAACCTCACTTACCGCTACATGGTCATCGTGTTGGTAGCAATTTCGATACAACTGAGAGCCTTTCACGTAGTAGGGCGGATCCAGATAAATGAGGCTCTTCTTTGGAGGAAGTCGCTCCCCCACACTATTGAAGAAGTCCAGCGCATCCAACCCATACACCTGAATCCTTTCGCGTAGTGCGCCGATGGAGCGAATGCGCGCCAAGAGATTGCCTTTGTTGTAGCGCGCATCCAGCTTGTAGACGCCACTCTGCGCCTTGCCACCAATCACGCCCCCATTCAATATTCCTGAACGGCTGGTTCGATTCAAAACAAAGGCCGAGAACCCAACATCAAGCGGCTCATGATCTTGTGCTTGGTCGAGCACCTGCTTGGCCCACAGCCTCGTGTCCATAGTCACAGGCGTTCTTGAGATCTTACGCGCGAAGGCATCCGTGCGATTAACTACGCAATCCCAGAATGCATAGATGGCAGGATCCGCGTCGTTGATCACTATGCGACCGACGTGCCCTTGCAGCAGTAGGAAAAGGGCAGCGCCAGCACCTCCGGCATATGGCTCGACATAGCAGCCGCCTTTGAGCCCGTTGGCACGCATCAACGTTGCCAGCCAGGGCCCCATCCGTCCTTTTCCGCCGGGGTAGCGCAATGGGCTGGCGAACACCCCTCCCTGGTCAAGCATCTGCAGCATCTCCCCTTCTGGCGGCGCCCCTCCATTTGCATCGGGCGCCAATTTAGTATAGCAGTGGCGTGGTGGCGCGCCAGTGGAGTGGGAATTGGGGAGGCAACCGACTGCTTTCTGGGTGTTCCGCCAGCACTAAGGCTTTGACCTTGCCAAAGCGAGAGCAGATGGGTCCTGTCACATATACGCCAACCTCTGGCCGGCATAGCTCCGCCGCCCCGTTTCGGATCATGTAGTAGTAGTAGCAAGGAAATGCAACAAGCGACCGGTTTGGAAATCGAACAATACGCACTAACTCAATCAGCTCAACAGATATGTGAGGAATATTCAAATGACTCGCAAGAAAGATCTGAAGAATGCATTGGATGCGGGTGAGCAACTCGCAGAGAAAATCTTGAAGCGTCGCAAGTCAGCCATAGCACGACGAAAAGCTGCGATTAAGTCCTCAGACATAAGCACTGACGCGAAGCAAGCCTCTGCCTCTGTTCGCGACGGAAAAAGCGTCGGCATCCTGATTGCCGAGGGCGATTCGTGGTTCGACTATCCTTTTAATGATGTCTTGAAGGGATTGGAAGATGATTTTGGCTACGACGTTGAGTCGGTAGCTAAGGCAGGAGATCGCGTCGAGGACATGGCTTATTCTGGATCCCAGCTCGACGATCTGGTGCGCCGCATCGAAAAGGTCATCCGCCGTGGGGATACACCCAAGGCGATCTTGCTATCAGGAGGCGGCAATGACATTGCCGGCGAGATCGAACTCGGCATGCTGCTCAATCATGCCAATTCCAGCATCGCAGGCCTCAACGACAAAGTAATCGACGGCGTAATCAATGATCGGCTGCGCTTTGCCTATGCCAGCATACTTTCTGCGGTGACGAAAGTCTGCACGGATATGTTGGGCAGCCCGGTGCCCATCGTTCTGCACGGCTACGACTACCCAGTGCCTGACGGGCGCGGTTTCGCGGGTGGTTTCTGGTTACTGCCCGGCCCCTGGCTTGAGCCGGGCTTTCGACAGAAGGGCTACATGGCCATGCCGCAGCGCTTGGCTCTAATGAAGGATCTGATTGATCGCTTCAACACGATGCTAGTTTCCATCGCGCAAGAGTTCTCGCACGTGCATTACGTAGATTTGCGCAAGACTTTGCAACCCAATGACAAGTGGTGGGCTAACGAGTTACATCCGAACAAGAAAGGATTCACCGCGATCACATCTATTTTTGCAACCAAGATTGCGCCGTTGTAGTGTCAATTTTCATGGAAGGAGCGTTTGTATGCCCATCAACTATGTCCCCAACGACCCGCGCGCAAGCGAGTTCAATATCGCTCGTGCGCAGCCTGCTATCGCCAGCAGGCCAGCCGCATCCGCGCAGTTGTATATCGCTCAGCTCCCCAAGCAGGATCTCTATCCCGTTGGCACCAAAGAATGGCTTGCGTGGCAAATCCGCGAGTCATCGCATCGTGCGCTGGCCGCCTTCGAGAAAGTTGATGGGCCTCTGACAGAGTGGCCAAGATCCTTAAACCGAAAATCATTGGAAGTAGTGCCCGTGCTAGGGAACCAAGCCAATGCCTACTACAACGGCCACAAGCTGGTCTTCTGCCAAGTCAAGAAGGGACGAAAGACTCACTACACAGGTGCGAGCACCGATGTGGTGGCCCATGAAACCGGTCACGCCATCCTCGACACCCTGCGACCGGATTTGTGGAGCTCCAACTATCTGGAGGTAGCCGCATTCCACGAATCTTTTGCCGATTGCATAGCTCTTCTCACGGCATTGGCGGACACCGATATCCGCCGCGAGTTGTCCCGCCCCAAGGCTCTGGACAAGCTCAACTTTGTGGAAACTTGGGGCGAACAGTTAGCTTGGCTTGCCGGACCAGATCATGTGCCACGCCAGGCCCTCAACACTCTGACCTGGCATATGCCCACTGCACAAGACGAAGTTCATGACTTTGGGCAAATTTTCACCGGCTGCTTCTACGATTTAATCCGACTCCTGTTTGCTGCGTCCAAGACCAAGAACGAAAGACGCTTTGGAACGCCACAAAGAAAGCGGCGCGATTGTTGTTCTCGGCTGTGCGTAAAGCGCCCGATACTCCACGCTACTTCCAAGCATTGGGCAGGGTGATGGATATTGAGTCTGCCAGCGACCCGAACTTGCAAACGGCCGTGAGGTCTGCGTTTGCGCAGCATGGCTTCATGTTGGGCAGTGCTGCAATTCTCAGCCCAAAATCGCGCCTTGCCGGCGCAATTGTCAGCAAGAATGAGCACCGCTGGCTCCCCAGTGAAGATGCTCTTATGGACTTGCGAAACCGCACCGGTGTTGAGACGTCAGTGCCATTTGGCTTGCGCAGCCTGCATTTGGCCGGACGTGAACTTGTGGAGGCGAGCTATGCGCGCGCCATCAACATCAGCGGGCTGGGAGCCGAATATTTGGAAGGAGCACATGCCATAGCGCCTGAGGGCGTGTTGCTCGGACGCCTATCAATCACACCTACACACTTGAGCGCTCGCAACGCGCTTCGGGAGGACAGTGTGGCAATCATGAGCGCACTACCGGACGCGGCCGCGACAGAGAACGAGGTTCTTGAGTTCGTGGGAAGCCTGATTCGGAGCAACCAGATCGCACCGGCTTCCGATCACATGCGCCAGTTCAGCGCCGTCTCTTCTGTGGCAATTGAATCAGCGCCCGAGGAGAGCGATCCGGCACTTGCGGATGTCACCCACCAAGTGATTGAAATGGCCAATGGGGAACGCGTCATCAAGCGCTTGCGTTTCGCGTGCAAGTGCCATTCGCGCTACAAACCCGACGCGTAGACTGCGCTAAGGCTTTAAATAGAGGAGAAACGGCGGCGAACGAGAACTTCGCCGTCAGCGCCTTCGATGACCACGTGGGTCACGCCAGGCTTGAGCGGTTCAACCGCAGCCTGGATCTGCCCAGCACGTTCTAACGAGCGCCGGAACAGATCTGATTCGCGCTTCTTGGCTGACTTAGCGACAGCTTGCTTTTTAGTCCGCTTGATAGCCATAGAAAGAATACCCAAGAATTCGCCACAGAGAGAACATTACCAGTTGACAAGTTAGCACAAAATATGCTTCTACGCGACTTGAGCAACACCGTCGTTTAACGGTTAGACGAACATCCGGATTTCTTTTCCAATGAACGGGGATCCCGGGAAGTGGTGGTCCGGTCTTGCCTAACAAGGACGGAGATTACAAATCGACCCGCCTTACCTGCCCGCTGGCCGCTCGGCGCGTTGGTGATCTCGTCGCCACCAGGGCACGCCAACGATTCGCTTTCCTACGAGACCGGCAAACGCTAAGATAGTGGGACACAAGACAGGACACATCCTGGTTTGCGTTCTGCCAAGAGAATCAGGGACTTAGGGTCGGGTTGACTCGATCCCCCCTCTCTCCGCCAGATTTCACGGGCCGCGCGCAGCGCGGCCCTCGTCTATGGTGACCCCGTCGGTCCCTCGCGACGCTAGGTTGAAAATCCCGCCAGGGCCGGAAGGCAGCAACGGTATCGACTGATGCGGGCGCCGAGGTCAACCGGCGGGGTCATCGCCTATTGGGGAATGTGGAAAAACCACTTTCCGGTCATTCATTGCTTCCTCCCGTTGCGACGGCATCATTGCCGTTGGCGGGGAGCTATCGCGAGGCGCGGCGCCGAGGTCAACCGGCGGGGTCATCGCCTTTTCCGCCCTGTAGCGCCGAGCTTGCTCGGCGGCGGGAACTCACCGACATTCGGACGGCAAGCGGAGCGAGCTCCGCTCTACGCAAACGTCTTGGACATCCCTGTTGCTTCCGGGCTTGCCCGGCGGCGGGAACCCATCGGCGTTCGGAAGCCAGCGGAGCGAGCTCCGCTCTACGGGAACAGGACCACCGCGCCGGGTTCGCGGCCGGTGACCCAGTAATCGATGACCTGCCATTTCCGGGTGTCCACCACGGCGACGCGATCGCCGCCGCTGAGGACGACGTAGGCGCGCGGTTTCACCGGATCCAGGGTGATGCCGATCGGCAGCACGCCGCGGCCCAGGGCGGTGTCGCGTATGTCCATGCCTTCACGCGTGAGCGGCACGCGGGTCAACGCAAGCTTAGTGCGGGCGTCGAAGACCAGGAGTTCGGCGTTGCGGGCGTTGACCACGCAGGCATGGCGTCCATCGGGAGTGAACGCCACGCGCAGTGGAAAACCACGGCTGGACATCCGCCGCCGTATCGCCAGCGTGTTGGGATCGTGCACGGTGACGGTGCCTTCGTCGCGATTGGCGACCCATAGTTCCAGGCCATCCGGACGCAGGGCGATGCCTTCGGCGCCCTTGCCCGCCGGCCGCTCCAGCAGGAGCTTGCCGGCCACCAGATCGACCCGGCTGACCGTACCGCGCCCCAGCTTGCTGATGTAGGCATGGCGACGATCCGTGCTGACGGCCAGCATGTGGCCGGTGCCGTCGCCGATATCGATGGCACGCGTGACCCTGCCTTCGTCCACGTCCACCAGCAGCAGGCTGGCACTGCCTTCGGTGGTGACCACCACGCGCCCGGCGTCGAGGAAACGGATGCCGTGCGGCGCGCCATGGGTGCCGAGGTCGATGGTGCGGGTCGGGCGACCTCCGTGCAGGTCCAGCACCGACAACGTGCTGCCGGCCACCTCGCTGCCGTAGTTGCTGACCACCGCGGTGCGGCCGTCCGGCGAGATTGCGATTTCATGCGGCGAATCGCCGGTGCGGTACTCGCCACGCTTGCGACCGTCCTGCGCGGACAATCGCCAGACGCTGTCGGCGGACTGGTTGCTGACCAGCAGATCCGCGCTCCACGCCAGCGCCGGCGCACTCAGCGCCAACAGCAACCATAGACGTCCCAGTCCCACGTTCCGTTTGCGCATCCTTTCCTCAATCCGCCGTCGGCGACGGGTGCAGCCAGCCGGCATCCCCGGCGACATAGCGTTCGTGCTTCCAGATCGGCACGCGCGATTTCACTTCATCGATGATCCAGCGGCAGGCAGCGAAGGCGGCGTCGCGATGGCCGGCATTCACCCCGACCCAGACCGCGAGTTCGCCGATGGCCAGTTCGCCGATCCGGTGCACGCAGCGCGCGTCGTGGATGGCGAACCGTTCGCAGGCTTCGGCCAGGATCCGCTCGCCTTCCTTCTCCGCCAGTTCCACATAGGCTTCATAACGCAAACCGTTCACGGCGCGGCCATCGTTGTGGTTGCGCACCCAGCCTTCGAAGGCGGCGAACGCGCCGGCACGCTCGTCCAGCAGCGCCGAGCGCAGCGGCGCCGGGTCGAACGGAATGTCGCTCAGGGCAAAACGCGGCATGGCTCAGCCTCCGCTCACCGGCGGAATGAACGCGACCTCGCTGCCTTCGCGCGGTGCGTCCTCCCAACGGGCGAAATCCCCGTCCACCGCCACGCGCAGGTGGGCGACGGGCAGACGGAAGCCGTGGCGCGCCTGCAACTCGGCGTAGACGCCGCGCAGATCCGCCGCGCTGGTGATCAGGATTTCCTCGGCCACGCCGGCGGCATCGCGCAGGCTGGCGAAGTAGCGCACGGTCAGGCGCCGGTTCATGCCAGTGTCCCCACGTCGCGTTTGCCGCCGCGCTTGCCGAGCAGGCGCGCCGGTCCCAGCACGATGGCGTGCGACAGCGCCTTGCACATGTCGTACACGGTCAGCGCCGCCACCGTCGCGCCGGTCAGCGCCTCCATCTCCACGCCGGTGCGGTGGGTGGTGCGCACCGTGCAGCGGATGTCCAGGCTGCGCTCGTCATGCCAGTCGATGGCGATGCGGCAGCCATCGATGGGCAGCGGATGACAGAACGGAATCAGTTCATGCGTGCGCTTGACCGCCATGGTGCCGGCGATGATGGCGGTATCGACGATGCCGCCCTTGGCGCTGCGCAGGCCACTGGCGCGCAGTTGCTGCGCGACGGCGGCCGGAAACTTCACCCGGCACTGCGCGCTCGCCTCGCGCGCGGTCGCCGGCTTGGCGGATACACTCCACCCATCGCCGGGCGTCCGGCGGCGTCGAGATGCGTCAGCGCGGGAGTCGTTTTCTTCATGGGTCGCCATGCGGTCCAGGACGCACATGGTAGCGTCCGGCGCGGGCGGCGCACATCCGGGATCAGCCGCCGATCAGGTACATCTCGACCGGCCGGCCATGACGGGCGCCGGTCTGGTCGCGCTGCTCGCTGTAGCGGTCCTCGCGCGAGCGCCACAGCGAGGCGACGTGCGCGGTCAGTTCGCGCTCGCCCCGCGCCAGCGCCGGACGCAGGTCGGCACCCTCGCTGGCGAACAGGCAGGTATACAGGTGGCCGTCGGCCGACACCCGCGCCCGATGGCAGTCACCGCAGAACGGCGTGCTGACCGAGCTGACGAAACCGATTTCGCCCTGGCCGTCTTCGAAGGCGTGGCGCTCAGCCACCTCGCCCCGGTAGTTGGCCTGCACCGGATGCAGCGGCCAGCGCGCGGCGATGCGATCGCGCAGTTCCGCCGACGACACCATCTGGTCGCGCCGCCAGCCGTTGCGGGTGCCCACATCCATGTACTCGATGAAGCGCACCACATGGCCGCTGCCGCGGAAGTGTTCCAGCAGCGGCAACACCTGCCGCTCGTTGAGGCCGCGCTGGACCACGCAGTTGATCTTCAGGCGCTCGAATCCGGCCGCCACCGCCGCGTCGATGCCGGCCAGCACGTCCTGCACGCGACCACGCCCGCCGGACATGGCCGCAAACACCTCCGGATCCAGGGCGTCCAGGCTGACGGTCAGGCGACGCAGGCCGGCCTGCTTCAATGCCGCCGCCTGCGCGCGAAGCAGCGTGCCGTTGGTGGTCAGCGCCACGTCGTCCAGGCCCGGCAGACGGGCCAGGCGGGCGATCAGATCCGGCAGGCCCTTGCGCAGCAGCGGCTCGCCGCCGGTCAGGCGCAGCTTGGTGACGCCCAGCGAAATGAAGGCACGCACCAGCGTTTCAATCTGATCGAAGGACAGCCGCGAGGCAGCATCCAGTCCGTAATCGTCCGGCACCCGGTCGGCCGGCATGCAATAGCCACAGCGGAAGTTGCACGCTTCGATCACCGACAGGCGCAGGTCGCGCAACGGCCGGCCCAGGCGATCCTCGGGCGGTGGCGGGATCGCGTTCATGCCGTTTCCATTCCGTCGCGTGGCGGTTTCAACGACAGCGCCTGCCCGGGCTCGGCGACCCGGTGCCCGCGCGCGCGCATGGCCGCGCCGTCGGCGGCGCTGGCGTAGTGGTAGAGCACGCAGCGCGCCAGCAGCGCCGGCGGGTACTCGCGTTCCAGATCCTCGATCCCGCTGTGCGAAGGATTGCCGTGCAGCGCGCAGTCGTGCGCGATCACTTCCTCGGCATCGGCGAAGCGCGCCAGCATCTCGGGAATCGGCCGGGTGTCGCCGGTCCACACCACGCTGCCGGGCAGGCGCAGGCCGAACGCGGTCTCCGGCCAGTGGTGGCGCACCGGAAATGCCTCCAGCCGCACACTCTCGTGCCAGAACGCGCCGCCGACCGGAATCAGCTGGAACGCGTCCCAGAAATTGGCGCCGCCCTCGGCCAGCACGTTGGGATACTCGCCCACGCGCTGGTGCAGCAGCGGCACCACCGGCGCGGGCACGTACAGGCGCACGCGGCCCCGGCGCGAGGATTCGAAGTAGTGGCCGACGAACAGACGCTCGAAGCCGGCCACGTGATCCAGGTGCACGTGGGTCACGAACAGCGCCTGCGGCCATTCGCCGTAGTGTTCGAGGAACGCGGTCAGGCCTTCGCCGCCGCAGTCGATGGTCAGCCAGGGTCGGCCGTCGCGCTCGACCGTGGCCATCGCCGACCCCACGCGCCACCGCCGTCGCACTGCCCACGCCATGGAAGCGCAGCCACCAGTCCATCAGAAACCCCGTCGACCAGGCCTGATCGTAGGCCCGGCGCAGGCGGGCGAAGTCCTGGCGCACGTCCTCGTCGGACCGCGATCCGCGCAGCTTGAGCAGCGAGCGCAGCAGGCGCGCCAGATTCTGCTCGCGCCAGCCGGTGGCCGGGATGCGCAGGCGGCCGCGATCGAAGTCGATCAGCCAGCCCTTGCCCTGCTCGTCGAACAGGATGTTATGGGCGTTGAGGTCGGCATGCTGGAGCCCGGCCCGGTGGAAGCGGGCAATCAGGCGGCCGGCCTCTTCCCAGGGCGCGCGCAGCTCCTGCGCCAGTGTCGCCAGCGACGTCACGCCCGCCAGCCGCTCCATCAGCAGGGCGGCGCGGTAAAACATGCCTTCGTGGACGTACTGGGCGGCGACCGGGCGCGGCACCGGCAGGCCACGCGCCAGCAGCGCGCGCATCAGCCGGAACTCTGCGAAACTGCGGGTCTTGTCCGGGCCCCGCCACAGGTAGCGATCCCGGCTGGCGCGCGCGGCCAGGCCGCCGCGCAGGTAGCGCCGCAGCACGCACTGGCTGGACGGCGCCTCGATGAACCAGGCCCCGCCGCGCCCGCCATCACCGACCGGCCGGGCGCGATCGCCCCACTTCTCCGGCACGAACCAGTCCGGATTGGCTTGCCGCAGGTGCTGGCGGTCGAACAGAATCGCACCGTATCCGCGGCCTTCGCGGAACGGCGTCAGGGATTCCGTGGCGTCGAAACTGACCATCCAGCGAGTCTAACAACTCTTGTCCGCCATCCCCCAATCGATCTGCCTGCTGCGCCTGTCGGCGCTCGGCGACGTGACCCACGTGGTGCCGCTGGTGCGCACCCTGCAGCGGCACTGGCCGCAGACCCGCCTGCACTGGGTCATCGACAAGGCCGGGCACAAGCTGCTCGACGGCCTGGAGGGCGTGACCTTCCACACCTACGACAAGCGCAGCGGCCTGGCCGGCATGCGCGCCCTGCGCCGCGAACTTCCGGCTGAAGGCTTCGACGTGCTGCTGCAGATGCAGGTGGCCCTGCGCGCCAACGTGCTGTCGGCCTTCATCCCGGCCCGGCGCCGCATCGGCTACGACCGCGCGCGCTCCAAGGATCTGCATGGCCTCTTCATCAACGAGCGCATTCCGGACCGGCCAGGCATCCACGTGCTGGATGCGATGGGCAGCTTCTGCGAGCCGCTGGGACTGAAGCAGGACCAGGTGATCTGGGACCTGCCCTATCCGCAGGAAGCACGCGACTGGGCCGCCGCGCAGTGGCCGCGGGACGGCGCGCCGGTGCTGATGATTTCCCCGTGCTCCAGCCATGTGCGTCGCAACTGGCACGCGGACCGTTACGCCGCGCTTGCCGATCACGCCGCCGGCCAGGGCTGGCGCGTCGTGCTGTGCGGCGGCCGCAGCGATCTGGAACGCAGCACCACCGACGCCATCCTGGCCGCCATGCGCGCGCCGGCGCTGGATCTGGTCGGCAAGGACACCCTCAAGCAATTGCCCGCCCTGCTGGAACGCGCGGACCTGCTGGTCACGCCGGATTCCGGCCCGATGCACATCGCCAACGCGGTCGGCACCCGGGTGCTGGGCCTGCACGCGGCCAGCAATCCGCGCCGCAGCGGTCCGTACTCGGATGTCCGCTACTGCGTGGACCGCTATGACGACGCCGCGCGCAAGTACCTGGGCAAGCCGGCCGACGCGCTGAAGTGGGGCACCAAGATCGAGTTCGACGACGTGATGGATCTGGTCACCGTCGAGGATCATCGCCGCGTTCGAGCGCTATCGGGCCGACACCGCACGCTGAGCGGATCGCGGGCGCATAATTCCGGATCTGCCGCACCGGAAATCCGCCATGTCGCTCGCCACGCTGCTCGGAATCGAACTGCCGCTGTTGCAGGCGCCGATGGCCGGCGTGCAGGGCAGCCGGCTGGCCGTCGCGGTGAGCCAGGCCGGCGGCCTCGGCGCGCTGCCCTGCGCGATGCTGTCAGCAGATGCCATTCGCGCGGAAGTTGCGGCCCTCCGCGCGCAGACCGAAACGCCGTTCAATCTCAACTTCTTCTGCCATGCGCCGCCGCAACCGGATCCGGCGCGCGAAGCCACCTGGCGGCTCAGACTCACCCCCGACTATGCCCGCTTCGGGCTGGATCCGGATGCCTTTCCGGCGGGCGCGGGACGGCGGCCTTTCGATGCCGATCTGCTGGCGCTGGTGCGCGAACTGCGCCCGCCCGTGATCAGCTTCCACTTCACCCTCCTAATGAAGCGCTGCTCGCGCCGCTGCGCGAATGGGGTTGCAAGCTGCTGTCCTCGGCCACCACGGTGGAGGAAGCCCGCTGGCTGGAAGCGCGCGGCGTCGATGCGATCATCGCGCAGGGACTGGAAGCCGGCGGGCACCGCGGCCTGTTCCTCACCGAGGACCTCACCACCCAGTCCGGGATCTTCACCCTGCTGCCGCAGATCGTCGCCGCCGTGCGTTGCCCGGTGATTGCCACCGGCGGCATCGCCGATGCGGCCGGAGTGGCGGCGGCGATGGCGCTGGGCGCGGCCGGCGTGCAGATCGGCACGGCCTTTCTGCTGTGCCCCGAGGCCGATACCGGCCCCCTTCATCGCGCGGCCCTGCAAAGCCCGGCGGCGACGCACACCGCGCTGACCAACGTGTTCACCGGCCGCCCCGCGCGCGGCATCCTCAACCACGCGATGCGCACGCTGGGACCGATGGCCGATGACGCGCCGGCGTTTCCACTTGCCAGCGCGGCGATGGCGCCATTGCGGCAGGCCGCCGAGGCACGGGGAAGCGACGACTACTCGCCGCTGTGGGCGGGCCAGAACGTCTCGGGCGCCCGCTCGGTACCGGCGGCGCAACGGGTCTGGGATCTGGCACGCGGATTCGGACCGCAGGAACCGCCCTGCCTGGTCTGATCGAAGCATCGCCGACAGGCGACAGGCGCCGCGGAGCTCGCTATCATCCCGCCTGCGTTGTCCATGTCGGGCCCCGCCGTAAGCGTTCACGTCAATCAACGCGCCATAGCCGCCGGATACGTCCGGGGCTGTTTTCCCGGTGTATGCCGGGTGGCGCCTTTGATCGACCGGCTTACGGAGATGTCATGAAACCCGACGCAACACCCCTCAAGCGCGGTATCCCGCGCAAACTCCCCGCTCGCTGCGCGCGATGGCTGATGCCGTTGCTGCTGTCCGTGCTGATGACCTGCGTGGTCTCGATGATCAGCACCCTGCGCAGCGCCGGCCTGCACCCGCATCTGGGATGGCTGTGGCTCAGTGCCTGGGGCCTGTCCTGGCTGATCGCCTTTCCGACGTTGCTGGTGATGCTGCCGCTGGTGCGGCGCCTGACCGCGTGGACGGTCGAAAGTCCGCGTCCGTGAGCAAGGCCACCGGGACGCCCAGGCGTCCCGGTGCACCGGCAGGGTTTACGGCGTCGCGCCGGTCCGGTAGTCCTGATAGGACTTCTCTTCCACGTAGCTGGAACCCAGCGCCAGATTGATGTCCTTCTTGATGCGCGCGCGTTCGTCGTTCTCGAAGTAGACGCTGCGTGCCAGGCGGACGAATTCGTCGTCGAACGCCTGCGCCTTTTCCTTGACGCGGATGTCGTCCTCGATCACCCACAGCCGCTCGTTGACCGCCTTGAGCTGCGCGCGCAGTCCGCTGATGTTGTTGACCGCCGCCGGATGCGCCATCCAGGTTTTTTCCAGCGCGGACAGTTCATTGCGCACGTTGGCCAGCTTGGCCGGATCGCTCATCCGCTCGGACTTGATCTGCAGGATGGCGATCTTGTCGAGCAATTCGCCAAAGGAAACGGGAACGAGGATTTCGGACATGGTGCGGTACCGCGAAAACGGGAACGCCAGTGTACCGGATGGCGGATACACGCCCGCTCGCGCGGCGCTAACATGGTCGCTTTCCGCATCGGGATGTCCTCCATGAATTCATCGGCCCAACGGGTTGTCGTCACCGGCGCTTTCGGCGCGCTTGGCCGGGTGGTCGTGCAGTCGCTGGTTGCTGCGGGCGCGACCGTGGCGGCGCTGGATCACGCGCCGGCTCCGGCCGGAACCACCGCCGGCGTGCATGCCTTCGGCGGCATCGACCTGGCCGATGCCGAGGCGGCCCGGACCGCACTGGAGCAGGCCCACCAGGCGCTCGGCGGCATCGACGCGCTGGTGAACATCGCCGGAGGTTTCCGCTGGGAAACCCTGGCCGAGGGCAGCCTGGACACCTGGGACCGGCTGTATCGGCTGAATCTGCGCACCGCCGTGGCCGCCAGCCAGGCCGCGCTGCCGTTCCTGCTCGCCGCCGGCGGCGGTCGCATCGTCAACATCGGCGCGGCCGGCGCGGTCAAGGCCGGCACCGGCATGGGCGCCTACGCGGCATCCAAGGCCGGCGTGGCCCGCCTCACCGAGGCGATGGCGGAGGAATTCAAGGATCGCGGCATCACCGTCAACGCGCTGCTGCCCAGCATCATCGACACCCCCGCCAACCGCGCCGACATGCCGGACGCCGACACCTCGCGCTTGGTACCCCTAAACAACTGGCCGGCGTGGTCCGGTTCCTGCTGTCCGAACCGGCTGCGGCCATCACGGGCGCGTTGATTCCCGTGACCGGTCGGGTCTGAGAAGTCCCCGAAACGCAAAAAAGCCCCCTTGCGGGGGCCCTTGCACAGGTCGGAGAGGGGGGGATTTAATCGGCACTGCGTGCCTCGCCCTGCGGGCGGCTTCGTCGTGCAGAACGGCTGCGCCGTTCTGTTCGAACCCGTCGGGGTTCTCGTCCAGACTCCCGCACTCCGCCAGAC
>OFCY01000048.1_pt1 | contig 24016 bp, 26 predicted proteins | sample 1520981 | NCBI WGS metagenome assembly OFCY01 (sample SAMEA2532533, study PRJEB24079) | metagenome
GGTCGGCGAGCTGTCCGGCATGAACCTGTTTCATAACTATTTCGTCAAAGCATTGATTTTGCATTGGAAGGTGGCGCCATCGAAACCGATGGCGAGGGCACGTTGCTGACCACCTGGCAGTGCCTGCACGAGCGTCATCCGCAGGCCAGCCGCGAGGAGCTGACCGCGCGGCTGGGTGGTTGGCTGAAACAGGATCGGGTGCTGTGGCTGGACCATGGGTACCTGGAAGGCGACGACACCGACGCCCACATCGACACCCTCGCCCGCTTCGCGCCTGGCGACGCCATCGTGTTCCAGGCCTGCGACGATCCGGCCGATTCGCACTTCGCCGAACTCCAGGCGATGGCAGCCGACATCGCCGCCCTGCGCACCCGCACCGGCGAACCCTACCGCCCGTTCCGCTGGCCCTGGGCGCAACCGGGTCCTGGACGACGGTCGCCGCCTGGCCGCTTCGTACGCGAACTACCTGATCCTCAATGGCGCGGTGCTGATGCCGGCCTACGGCGACCCGGCCGACGCCAAGGCGGCGGAAGTTCTGGCGGCGGCCTATCCCGGTCGCGAAATCGTGCAGGTGCCATGCCGGGCGCTGATCTGGCAGAACGGCAGTCTCCACTGCATCACCATGCAGTTGCCACAGGGCCTGCTCTCCGCGGTCTGAGTGGCGGACTCGGCAGTTCGAAACAAACGGGGCGGATTCGCAGGAATCCGCCCCGTTTCACATTTCAGATCGAAACATCGCGACTAGGTCTTTGGTTGGGCGGCATTGAACGCTCGTTTACACATGCGTGACACCAATCACTGATAACGCTCTCTTGCCCAGCACGGAGGAGTCCACGGTGTACACACGACGCCAGTTCCTTGCTTCCACCGCCGCGGCCGCCGCCGGTCTTGGCCTCGCACCCTCCCTTGATACCGCCGAGGCCGGCATGGCGCAGAGCGCGCCGGGCAAGACGCCGTCGGCAGCCAGCACCGCGCTGCCCGGACCGCTCAATACCCGGCTGATTCCACACACGCAGGAGCGCATTTTAGTTATTGGCATGGGCACCTCCGGCAGTTTCGAAGTCGGCGCCAGCGCCGCGGAACAGGATCCGCTGCGCGAGGTGCTGAAACGCTTCTTCGCCGCCGGCGCCAGCGTCATCGACACCGCGCCGACCTACGGTACCGCCGAGGATGTGCTCGGTCCCCTGCTGGCCGAACAGGGCCTGCGACCGAAGGCCTGGCTGGCGACCAAACTCTCCGGCGTCACCGGACGCGAGGAAGGCCTGGCCCAGTTCAACGACAGCCTGCGCCGCCTGCGGACCGACAAGGTCGAGCTGCTGCAGGTCCACAACCTCGGGGATCTGAAGGCGCAACTGGCGCTCGCGCGCGAACTCAAGCAGCAGGGCAAGGTGCGCTACGTCGGCGTCACCCACTACGTCGAGCGCGCGCAGGACGAACTGGCCGACATCTTCACCTAAGAAACCCGACTTCCTGCAGATCAACTATTCGGTCGTTTCGCGCGGTGCGGAGAAACGGGTGCTGCCGCTGGCGCAGGACCTTGGCGTGGGCGTTATGATCAACCGCGCGTTCGAGGATGGCCGATTGTTCGCGCAGGTGAAGGACAAGCCGCTCCCGGCTGGGCGGCTGAGGCCGGCATCACCAGTTGGGGCGCAGGCGTTCCTGAAATTCGCGCTGAGCCATCCTGCGGTGACGGTGGTGATTCCCGCCACCGGCAAGCCCGATCGGCAAAGCGACAACCTGCGCGCCGGCGTCGGCGCGGATCTCGATGGTAACCAGCGCCAGTCGCTGATCGCCCAATTCGCCTGAGTACCCGATGAGCGACGCCTCGCCGCGCCCCAACCTGATCGCCCGCCTGTTCAACGTCGAACCCCGCGAGACCGCCGCGGTCGTCGCGGGACTGGCGCTGTTCTTCCTGCTGTTCACCGGCTACTTCATGCTGCGTCCCGTGCGCGAGACGATGGGCGTGGCCGGCGGCGTGGACAACCTGCAATGGCTGTTCACCGGCACCTTCGTGGCGACCCTGGCGGCGATGCCGCTGTTCGGCTGGGTGGCGGCGCGGGTACGGCGGCGGCATATCCTGCCATGGACCTTCGGCTTCTTCGTGCTGAACCTGCTGGTTTTCGCCGCGCTGTTCGCCTGGCAGCCGGAGAACGTCTGGATCGCGCGCACGTTCTACATCTGGCTGTCGGTGTTCAACCTGCTGACCATTTCGCTGGCCTGGAGCGTGCTGGCGGATCTGTTCGTGGTGGCGCAGGCCAAGCGGCTGTTCGCGTTGATGGCCGGCGGCGCCAGCCTCGGCGGCCTGTGCGGTCCCATCCTCGGCACCCTGCTGGTCGCGCCGCTGGGGCATGCCGGGCTGGTGATGCTGTCCGCGCTGTTCCTGGCCGGCAGCATCGCCGCCGCCGGATGGCTGCAGCGCTGGCGCGACGCGCATCCGCTTCCGGTCCAGGACGCCGCCACCCGCAGCCGCCCCTTGGGCGGAAACCCGTTCGCGGGCGCGACGGCGGTGTTTCGTTCGCCTTACCTGCTGGGCATCGCCCTGTTCGTGCTGCTGCTGGCCAGCGTCAGCACCTTCCTCTACTTCGAACAGGCGCGGCTGGTCGCGGAAGTGTTCCCGGACCGCACCCGCCAGACCCAGGTGTTCGGCCTGATCGACACCATCGTGCAGAGCCTGGCGATCCTCACCCAGATCTTCATCACCGGGCAGATCGCGCGCCGGCTCGGCGTGGGCATCCTTCTGGTGCTGGTGCCGCTGATCACCGCCGCCGGCTTTCCTGTGGCTGGCGCTGGCGCCCACCTTCGCGGTATTCGCGGTGGTGATGGTGGTGCGGCGTGCAGGGCGAATACGCGCTGGTGCGGCCGGGCCGCGAGATGCTCTACACCGTGGTCGGCGCCGAAGACAAGTACAAGGCCAAGAACTTCATCGACACCGTGGTCTACCGCGGCGCCGACGCGCTCAGCGGCTGGGTGAAGCGGATGCTGGATCTGGTCGCCGAGCATCCCGCGCTGGCGATGTTCATCGGTGCCGGCATCGCCCTGGTCTGGGCCGGCAACGGCGCCTGGCTGGGGCGCGCCCAGCGTCGCCGCGAGCAGGCCGGCGGCTGACGCCGCCGCGCCCGCCGTTCACCCGCGGTCGGCCCGGGGCCGGGCCATCCGCGTTACCATGCGCGTCCGCTCAATACCGCCCCCGCCATGACCCGCAAGACCTCCCTGCCCGTCGCCCTGATCCAGGAAAAGAACCACGGCGATGCCGACGCCAACCTGTCGGTGATCGAGGAACGCGTGGCCGAGGCCGCCCGCCGCGGCGCGCGCCTGGTATTGCTGCAGGAACTGCACAACGGCCCGTATTTCTGTAGGAAGAGTCGGTTGGCGAGTTCGACCTGGCCGAGCCGATTCCCGGCCCCAGCACCGAGCGTCTGGGCCGCCTGGCGAAGCAACACAACGTCGTGCTGGTGAGCTCGCTGTTCGAGCGCCGCGCCACCGGCCTGTACCACAACACCGCGGTGGTCTACGAAAAGGACGGCAGCATCGCGGGCAAATACCGCAAGATGCACATCCCGGATGATCCGGGCTTCTACGAGAAGTTCTACTTCACTCCCGGCGACATCGGCTTCAAGCCGATCGACACATCGGTCGGTCGCCTGGGCGTGCTGGTGTGCTGGGACCAGTGGTATCCGGAAGCGGCGCGCCTGATGGCGCTGGCCGGCGCCGAGCTGCTGCTGTATCCGACCGCGATCGGCTGGGATCCGGACGACGCGCAGGAAGAGAAGAACCGCCAGCGCGATGCGTGGGTGCTGAGCCATCGCGGCCACGCCGTCGCCAACGGCCTGCCGGTGCTCAGCTGCAATCGCATCGGCCATGAGCCCTCGCCGCTGGGCACGTCCGGCATCCAGTTCTGGGGCAACAGCCACGTGCTGGGCCCGCAGGGCGAATTCCTCGCCGAGGCCGGCACCGACGCCACGATTCTCAACGTGGAAGTGGACATGGAGCGCAGCGAGCACGTGCGCCGGATCTGGCCGTTCCTGCGCGACCGCCGCATCGACGCCTACGGCGACCTGCTCAAGCGCTACATCGACTGAGGCACCACCCGCTTGCCCCTGCACATCCGCGACGCCACCGAGGCCGACATCCCGGCCATCGCCGCCCTGTACGCCGACGAAGTCCGCGAGCGCGTGGCGACCTACGAGTACGACGTGCCCGACGAAGCGGAGATGGCGCAGCGCATGCGCGCCGTGCAGGCCGCGGGCTATCCCTACTTCGTCGCCGAGCGCGATGGCCGCTTCGCCGGCTACGCCTACGCCAGCAGCTACCGCAGCCGCATTGGCTACCGCTGGACCGTGGAGGACACGGTCTACATCGTGCCCGAACACCAGGGCCAGGGCTCGGCAAGGCGCTGCTGCAGCGCCTGATCGACGCCTGCGAAGCCAGCGGCTTCCGGCAGATGATCGCGGTGATCGGCGAACCCGCCAACGGCGCCTCCGTCGCCCTGCACGAAAAGCTGGGCTTCCGCACCATCGGCGTCTTCCCGGGCCTGGGCCGCAAGCACGGCCGCTGGCTCGATACCGTGCAGATGCAGCGCGCGCTCGGCGCGGGGCAATGGCGCGGCCCCTTCCGATGAATGACACCATGAACGACCCCACCCTGTCCGCTCTTCCCGCCACGCACGATCCGCTGGCCGGCCAGCCGCACCAGATCGTCGAGCGCGAGGGCATCCGCTATACCCTGCTCGGCACCGCGCACGTCTCGCGCAGCAGCGTGGATGCCGTACGCGCGGCGGTCGCCAGCGGCGCCTACGACAGCGTGGCGGTCGAACTCGACGCCGGCCGCCTGCAATCACTCACCGATCCCGACGCACTGGCGAAACTGGATCTGATCAAGGTGCTGCGCGAAGGCAAGACCCACCTGTTCGCGGCCAATCTGGCCCTGGCCGCATACCAGCGCCGGCTCGCCGAACAGTTGGACGTGGAGCCCGGCGCCGAACTCAAGGCCGGCGCGCTGGACGCGCGAGAACGCGGGCTGCCGGTGCACCTGATCGACCGCGAGGTCGGGCTGACCTTCAAGCGCGCCCTGCACCGCCTGAGCTGGTGGGGGCGCGCCAAGATCAGCGCCGGCATCCTGGCCGGCATGTTCGCCGACGAGGAAGTCGGCGATGCGGAAATCGAGAAGCTGAAACAGGGCGACATGCTCGAATCGAGCTTCGGCGAATTCGCCCAGGACAATCCGGCGCTGTACGAGACCGTCATTGCCGAGCGCGATCGCTACATGGCCACGCGCCTGCGCCAGGCCGGCGGCCAGCAGGCTGGGGGTGACAAGCCGCATGAAATGCTGGCGGTGGTCGGCGCCGGCCACCTGCACGGGCTGGCCCGGCACCTGCGCGAAGACAACGACGAACCGGCCGCCACGCTCGCCGAACTGGAACATGTTCCTGAAAAGAGCAGCATTCCCTGGTTCACCATCGTGCTGACCACGTTCGTGCTGGGCGGTTTCGCGTGGGGCTTCTACCGGGGCGGTGTCGACGTTGGTTCGGATCTCATCGTGCAATGGGTGCTCGCGACCGGCGCGCTCGGTGCATTGGGTTGCGCCATCGCCGGGGGGCATCCCCTGAGCATCGTCGCCGCGTTCATCGCGTCCCCGCTCACCCCGCTGCATCCGGCGCTGGCATCCGGCACCGTGAGCGCCCTGGTCGAGGCGACCCTGCGCAAACCGACCTATGCGGATTTCATGGCGCTGCGCGACGACGTGCAGACCCTGCGCGGCTGGTGGCGCAACCGGGTGGCGCGGGTGCTGCTCAATTTCTTCCTGACCAGCCTGGGCACGGCCATCGGTGTGTGGACCGGCGGCCTGCGCATGCTGGGCAAACTGTTCGGCTGATCCGCTTTCGATTGTCCGCTCCGGATCCGCTCGCTCGATTGCGGCAACAGGTGCGGGACTGGGCGGCCGACGCCGCCCTGCGCGCACCGGCTCAATGGCGTCGTCGCGGTGATGTGCTGGATCGCCTGGAAGCTCCCGGGTTTCCAGGCGGTAAACCGCGTTGTACCCGGCAGGCGGGCGCGTTGCGCGAGGAGCTGGAAGCGATCCATCGCGATCTCTGCACGGCGCTGCGTGGCGCCATCCGCCGAGGCCAGGGCGCGGAGGCGCTCACCGCGCTGACGACGGCAGACGAAGGCAATGCGCCCGACGGCGATGGCTATGACGCCTTGGACGCACTGCTGGCCGAGGTGCTCGCACCGGATGCGCCCTCGGCGGACATCGGCGAGCTGCTTCCGGACATGGTGTTCTACCAGCCCACGCCGGCGCGGCACCTGCTGGCGCTGCTGCGCCGGCTGGATCTACGCGAATCCGATGTCCTGGTCGATCTCGGCTCCCGCTACCCATCTCCCGCTGCTGACCACCGTCCTCACGCCCGCGCAGGCTATCGGCATCGAAATCGAGCCCGCCTACGTCGCCAGCGCACGGCGCAGTGCCGAAGCACTGGCACTTCAGCGCGCGCGGTTCATCGCCGGCGACGCCCGTGCCGCCGAAATCTCGGCCGCGACCGTGTATTACCTCTATTCGCCGTTCTCCGGCGCGATGCTGGCCGGGATGCTGGCGATCCTGGAACGCCAGGCACGCGCACGACCACTGCGCATCGCCACGCTCGGTCCCTGCACGATTGAAGTCGCGACTGCACCGTGGCTTCGCACCGCCGATGCCGTTCGTCCGGACGTGCCGGTGATCTTCCACCGCCGTTGAGGCGGTCACTTTTCATGCTGCGCCGATAAAGAAAGGCCGGCTTTCGCCGGCCTTCCCCGCATCCGGAGCAAGACTGCCCGCCTACTCCGGATGCAACGCGGTCAGGCTGGCGGCCGCGGCCGGGGCATCGCCCTTGCCGCGCGCGCGGCGGACCGCGCGCACCGTGCCGTTGCGCAGATCGTCGAGGATGGCGTAGATGGTTGGCAGGAACAGCAGGCTGACCACAGTGGAGAACGCCAGGCCGCCGGCAATCGCGCGCGCCATCGGGAAGTAAGGCGGACCGTCGCCAGCCAGCTGCGTGTTGCTGATCGCAATCGGCACCATCGCCAGGATCGCCGTGCCCATCGTCATCATGATCGGGCGCAGGCGTTCGCGGCTGCCTTCCACCAGCGCTTCGGTGCGGGACATGCCGCGCCGTCGCAGGTTGTTGATGTGCTCGATCATCACGATGCCGTTGTTCACCACCACGCCCATCAGCACCAGGATGCCGATGAAGGCCATGATGTTGAATTCGGTGCCGGTCAGCCAGAACAGCCAGAACACGCCCAGCACCGAGAACAGCACGCCGCTCATGATCGCCGAGGGGAACAGCAGCGACTCGAACACCGCCGCCATCACGACGTAGATCATGATCAGGGCGATCAGCAGGTTGAACATCATCTGCTGCATGGCTTCCTGGTCCTCCTGGAAGCCGCCGCCATCGAAGCTGTAGCTGTAACCGGCCGGATACGCCAGCGGCTTGAGGGTATCCTCCATCGCCTTGCGCGCTTCCGGCATCGACACCTTGTCAGCCAGGTTGGCCTGGATGGTCAGCGTGGTCTGGCGATTGGAACGCTGCACCTCGTTGGCCGACGGTTTGATGGCCACGTCGACCATCGCCAGCAGCGGCACGGTGCGGCCGTCCGGCGCGCGCACGGTGAACGATTCGAGATCCTCGGAACCATAATGTTCGGCGCCGGAGAACCGCACCCACACCGGCACCTCGTTCTCGCCGCGACGGAACTCGCGCAGCGGCGCGCCACGCAGGGCCAGTTCGACGAAGCGTCCCACTTCCTGCGCGCTGAAACCGAACGCCAGCGCGCGCTCGCGGTCCACCCGCACTGCCAGTTCGCTGTTGCGGTCGCCGCTGTTCACGCGCACGTCGGTCAGTTCCTTGCGCTTGGCCAGGATCGGCACCACCTCGTTGGCCAGCTCGGTCAGGGTCTGGGTGGAGTCACCCACCAGTTGCACCGACACGCTCTGCGCCTGCTGGCCGCCACCACCGCCCGGTCCGCCCTGGTCGCCGATGCCGACATTGGCACGCGCCGACTTCGGCAGATCCTTGCGGATGGCATCGATCAGTTGCTTGCTCTCGGTGATGTCCTTGGTGTCCAGCTTGATGTTGGTGCCGCCCCAGCCCTGCTCGCTGAAGAACGAGTAGATCTGGGTGATCTTGAAGCGCTTGCGGTTGGCTTCCAGATAGGCCTCGATCTTGCCAACCTCCTGCGACATCTGCTCCTTGGTGTAGGCGCCTTTCCATTGGTAGAAGATCCGGGTTTCGCCGGCATCCTCGCCGCCGAACATGTTGGTCTTCATCTGGGTCATCGGCAGCACGCTGGCCGCGATGATCAGCAGGATACCCAGCACGCTCCAACCGCGATGGGCCAGGGTCCAGCGCAGCAGGCCGGCGTAGCGGCGCTGCATGCGCGGAATCAGACCATCGGGCTTGCTGACCGCCGGCGGCGTCTTCAGCCGCGCGGAAATCATCGGAATCAGGCTCACCGCCACCAACCACGACGCCAGCAGCGACACCGAGATGGTGATGGCGATCTGGGACAGGAAGATGCTCAGCATGTTGCGTTCGCCGAACATGGTCGGTACGAACACGATGCAGTGACAGAGCGTGCCCGCCGACAGCGCGATGGCCACGTGACGGGTGCCGACGATCGAAGCCAGCACCGGCTGGCCCGGCATCCGCTCGCGTTCCTGGTAGATGCTTTCCACCACCACCACCGCGTTGTCCACCAGCATGCCCACCGCCAGCAGCAGGCCCATCATGCTGAGGATGTTGAGGGTGACGCCGGCGAAGTACATGAAACCCAGGGTCATCACGAAACAGATCGGAATCGCCAGGGTCACCATCAGCGTGGACGGCCAGTGGCGCAGGAAGAAGAACAGCACCGCGATCGACAGCACCAGGCCGATGCCGCCGGCCTCGGCCAGGCTGAGCAGCGAGGAGGTGACGTTGTCGCCCTGGTTGTCCATCACCAGCACCTGCACGTCGTTCAACGCCGGGCTTTCGCGGATGGCTTCCACTTCCTTCAGCGCCGCGCCGGAGACTTCCACCAGGTTGGCGTTGCGTTCCTTGAAGATGTCCAGGCCCACCGCCGCGCGCCCGTCCAGGCGGCGGCCGTAGTCCATCCGCGCCGGCTTCAGGCGCACGTCGGCGATGTCGCCCAGGCGCAGGCCGCTGTTGTTCAGCACCAGCGAGCGCAGCTGTTCGAGATCGGCCAGTTCGCCCACCGGCTGCACGCGCAGGCGGCGGCCGCCGTCGTTAATCTCCCCCGCCGAAACCGAGAAGTTGACCGCCTGCAGGCGCGTGGTCAGCTCGTTGAGGCTCAGATTGTGCGCGGTCAGGCGATCCGGCTCGATCGCGATTTCCACCTCGTTGGCGGGCGCGCCGGACACCTCGACCCGGGCCACGCCGGGAATGCGTTCCAGCCGGCGCTTGAACTCGCGATCGATCATGTCGTACGCGCCGGTCAGGTCGGTGGCGCTGGCCAGGCGCACCCGCAGGACCGGTTCGTCGGTGGTGGAGAACTTGAAGACGAAATAGCGCTGCAAATCATCCGGCAGGTCGTCGCGGATCGCATCGATGCGCTCGCGCGCCTCCGAGGCGGCGATGGCCACGTCGCGGTTCCAGTCCGAGAACTGGATGAAGATGTTGGCGCCGTCCGAGCGCGCGGAGCTGTCCATCCGCTTGATGCCGGTCATGGTCGAGAGTGTTTCCTCGACCGGCCGCAGCACCGTGCGCTCGACCTCTTCCGGAGTCGAGCCGGTGTACGGCAGCTGCACCATGATGAACGGCGGCGACACGTCCGGGAACGCTTCCAGCGGCAGCCGGATCGCCGCGATCATGCCGATCACGAACAACGACACGAAGAACATGATCGTCGTGACCGGCCGCTTGATGCTGAACTCGGCGACGCTCATGCGTGCTCCGTCGCGGCCGTGCCGCCCTCGCCCGCACCGTCGATACCTTCGGCCGAGGCGCGATTGCGGCGCCCGCGCTCCAGGTAGTAATCATCGGCGCGGCGGTCCAGCAGGTTGTAGACCACCGGAATCACCAGCAGGGTGAGCAGGGTCGACACCAGCAGGCCGCCGATCACGGTGATCGCCATCGGCGAGCGCACTTCCGCGCCCGGGCTGCCGAACAGCGGCGCGACCGCCAGCGGCAGGAAGCCGAACAGGGTGCACAGCGTGGTCATCACGATTGGCCGCAGGCGCGAGCGCGCACCCTCGATCAACGCCTCGCGCTTGGCCACGCCGGCTTCGCGCAACTGATTCACCTTGTCGATCAGGATGATCGCGTTCTTCACCACCAGACCGACCAACAGGATCAAACCGATGAACACCACCACCGACACCGGCGAGCGCGTCATCAGCAGCGCCAGCACCGCGCCGACCAGGGCCAGCGGGATGGTGAACAGGATGACGAACGGATGCAGCAGCGATTCGAACTGCGAGGCCATCACCAGGTAGACCAGGAACACCGCCAGCGCGAACGCGAACAGCAGTGAACGCACCGACTCGGCCAGCTCCTCGCCCTGTCCGCCGATGTGCATGCCGATGGCCGCACCCAGCGGTTCCTTGGCGACCATGTCGCGTACCTCGGCGACGGCGCCGCCCAGGTCGATGTCGCGCAGGTTGGCCGAGACGATCGCCACGCGCACCTGGTCCGTGCGGTGGATTTCGCTGGGACCGGTGGTGGACACCACGTCGGCGACCGCATCCAGGGTCACCGGCCGGCTGCTGCCGGGATTGACGATCAACCGGCGGATGCTCTCCACGCTGGCGCGGTCGGTTTCCTGCGCGCGCACCAGCACGTCGATCTTGCGATCACGGAAGCTGTAGCGTGTGGCCACTTCACCGCGCACCTTCTTCACCACCACGTCGGCAATCTGGCGGGTGGTCAGGCCCAGCGCACCGGCGCGCTCCTGGTCGAAGCGGATCTGGATTTCCGGGAAGCCCTCCTCCACCGTCGACTTGACGTCGGCGTAGTGCGGATTGTTGCGCAGCATCGCCGCGAGCTTGCGGCCGGCCTGCTCGATCGAAGCCAGATCCTGTCCGCGCAGTTCCACCTCCAGCGGAGTGGAGAAACTGAACAATTCGGGGCGGGCGAAGTCCACCTGTACGCCGGCATGCGACTGCATGGTCGCGCGCAGGCGTTCGGTTTCGGCGGCTTCGATCTTCTCGCTGCCACCACCGGCCATCACCACCGTCAGCTTGCCGATGTTCTCGCCGCTCTCGGTCGGGCTGGCATCCAGCCGGGTACCGCTGCCGCTCACGCCATACAGCGCCTGCACACCGTCATCCTTGGAGTGCTTCTGCTGCAATTCGCGGACCAGCGCGTCGGTGTCCTTCAACGGCGTGCCCGGCGGCAACTTGACCGTCATCTCGAAGCGATCCTGGGCCAACTGCGGAATCAGATCCGCACCCAGCATCGGCACCACCAGCAGGGTCAGGCCGAACGCGCCGGCGGCGAAGCCCAGCACCAGCCAGGGCCGTCCCAGCGAGGCCGGCAACAGGCGCAGGTAGGCACGTTCGGCGCCGTTGTACGGCATCATCACCAGGTCGCTGAGCTTGCGCATGATCGGACCGACCACCGCGACCACGCCGCGCCACGCCTTCACCACGAACCAGGCGATGCCGAAGAACACGGTGCGGAACACCAGCCCGATCAGATGGCCGACGAAGGCGAACGGACGCTGCCAGGCCGAAGTCGGCTGCCAGCGCGGATGCGGCGCTTCCTCCGGGAACGCCAGCGGCGGGCGACCCTTGAGCGAGCTCAGCATCGGAATCAGGGTCATCGCCACCACCAGCGAGATCGCGATGGCGATCGCCACCGTCAGCGCCTGATCGCGGAACAGCTGGCCGGCGATGCCTTCCACGAACACCAGCGGCAGGAACACCGCCACCGTCGTCAGGGTGGATGCCACCACCGCCATGCTCACCTCGCGGGTGCCGGCGATCGCGGCCTGCAATATGCCTAGCCCACGCTCGCGTGCCTTGGCGATGCTCTCCAGCACCACGATCGAGTCGTCCACCACCAGGCCGGTCGCCAATGCCAGACCGCCGAGCGACATGACGTTGAGGCTCAGGCCCAGCTGGCCCATGAAGAAGAACGTGGTGATGATCGACACCGGCAGCGACAGGCTGATGACGAACGTGCTCCAGCCATCGCGCAGGAACAGGAAGATGATCAGGATGGCAAGGAAGCCGCCGATGACAGCATCCTTCTTGACGTCGGCAATCGCGTGTTCGATGAACAGCGACTGGTCCTCGATGGTGGTCAGATCGACGTCCGGCGGAATCTGGCCCTTGAGTTCCTCCAGCTTCTTCTTGACCGCGTCGGCCGTGGACACGGTGTTGGCGTCGCCTTCCTTGTAGATGGCCAGTTCCACCGCTTCCTTGCCGGCCAGGCGGATGATCGCCTCGCGTCCTTGTAGCCCTGACGGACATCCGCGACGTCCTTCAGCCGCACCGCCATGCCGCCGGCGATGGTGCTGGTGTCGCTCGAAGACGCGCTCTGCACCGAAGCCGCCACCCTACCATGGCCGCCGCCGAACCGGTGGACGCGGCGATCGCCGCCATCTGCGCGGCCGCCGATTGCGCGGCGCTGCTGCCGCCGTTGGTCTGCGCCGTGATCAGCATCTCGCGGATTTCGTTGACCGTGGCGAACTGGTTGACCGTGCGCACCAGGTATCGCTGGGAGCCCTCTTCCAGGCGGCCACCGGAGATGTTGATGTTCTCCTGTTGCAGTCGCTGGATGACGTTGTCGATCGGCAGGTTCAACTGCGCCAGCTTCTGCTGGTCGATGTCGACCTGGATTTCGTCTTCCAGACCGCCGCCGACCTTGACCGCGGCCACGCCTTCGACCGGCTCCAGCTTCTTCTTCAGATCGTCGTCGGCATAGCGGCGCAGCTCGGTGAGCAGGCGCACGGCATCGGCGTCATTGGCCGGGGCGTTCTTGTTGGACAGGACGAGGCGGACGATCGGCTCGGTCGAAGGGTTGAAGCGCAGCAGCACCGGCGCCTTGGCCTCCAGCGGCAGTTGCAGCACTTCCATCTTGTCGCGGACTTCCAGGCTGGCCTGGTCCATGTCCGTGCCCCAGGCGAATTCCAGCACCACGTCGCTCTGGCCGGTGCGCGAGACCGACTTGAGCTTGCGCAGGTTCTTGACCACGCCCAGCGCTTCCTCGACCGGCTCGGAAATCAGGGTCTCGATTTCCGACGGCGCGGCACCGGTGTATTCGGTGCGCACGGTCAGGGTGGGATAGCTCAGATCCGGCAGCAGGTTGACCTTCAGGCTGCCGAGGGCGATGACGCCGAACAGCAGCATGGTGACCGTGATCATCGCGATGGTCACCCGGCGGCGGGTGGAGAACTCCACCAGGCCGCCGCCCAGCCGCCCCTGCGGCTGGGATTCGTTGGAGTCGGAAGGGCCGCTCATTGCTTGCTACCGGCCTTGGCTGCCTGGTCCTTCGCGGCCACCGTCTTGGGTGCCGGATCGCCGATCACCTGCACGGCGCTGCCGTCGCGCAGCGCGACCTTGCCGGCGGTGACCACGCGGTCGCCCGCCTTCAGTCCTTCGCGGACTTCCAGCCACTCGCCGTCGGCATAGCCCAGCTTCACCGGCACGCGCGCGGCCTTGCCGTCGCGAACCACGAACACCGCCGGGTCACCATCGTCCAGCAGGGCGATGCGCGGCACCACCAGCGCGTCCGCACGCTGGTCGTAGTCGATGCGGATGCGGCTGAACATGCCCGGCTGCAGGGTCTTGTCGGCGAACGCGCAGACCACCCGGAATTACCCCGCTGCCGGCGTCCACCACGTTGGCCACGCGATCGACCACGCCCTGGAAAGTCTTGCCGGGCAGCGCGTCGGCCTGCAGCAGGACCGGCAGGCCGGCCTTGAGCGTCGCCAGTTCGCGTTCGGGCACGTTGAGCGTGGCTTCCAGCTTCGAGTTGTCGACGATGCGGAAAATCGGCGTGTTGATCTGGACGAAGTTGCCGGTCTTGATCGAGCGCGAGGCGATCGTACCCGAGATCGGCGCCACCACCGTCGTGTAGGACAGCTCCAGCTTGGCCAGGTTGTACTGCGCGCGCGCGTTTTCCAGATCGAACTTGATCTGGTCCACGTCGTTGGCGCTGATCATCTGCTGGTCGACCAGTTGGCGGGCACGGTGATAGTTGTTCTCCAGCTTGCGCATCTGCGCCTCGGCCTGGGCCACGGCCAGACGCGCGCGATCCGGATCCAGCCGCACCAGCGCCTGCCCGGCGCTGATCTGCTGACCTTCCTCGACCATCACCGCCAGCGCCACGCCGGAGGTCTTGGCGACCACCTGCGACTCGGCGCGCGGCTCCAGGGTGGTGGTGCCGGTGTAGCTGGCGGCCACGGCGCGGCGGCTGGCCGCCACCGCTTCCACCGGCACCGCATCGGCGGCCTTGGCTTCGGCCCCGTTCTTGGCCTGGGCTTCGGGCGCGGGACCGCCGCCCTTGCAGGCGGACAGGACCAGCATCCCGCACAGGACGGGCAGCATGGCCAGGCGCAGGTGGGAGCGGCCGGATTGGGGGTGGGCTCGGGACATGGGGTGGACCGTGGTGGTGTTGTTTAGGTGTTGTATCAAGGTATATCACCCGTTCAGCGCGAATCATGCGCCGAAGGTCATGGTGACCAGCGTCCGTAATGGCGGCTATCCAGGCAAGACGCGGCGGCCCGAAGTCATCGGAATCACGGAAAATTGCCCGCCGACCAGACTGCGGCGAGAACGCGGCACGGCGATGACCGTTCGGCGGATGGCGGCATTCGTGACGTTACCGTTATACTTCGCGCAGCCAAGCGCTGCGGTTGGACGCGGCGCGCGCAAATGAGAGTCCCGGATTAACGACATGATGCGACCGCTTCCGCTCGCCGCTTGCCTTGCCTTGGCCGCCACCCTGCCGATGGCCGCCCTGACCGCCCAGACCCCCACCAGCGAAGCCGCGCCCGCGCCGGCCCCCGCTGCGGCGGCTCCGGCGGCAGCTCCCGCCGCTCCTGCCGCCGCCCCGATCACCGGCAATGCCGACAAGGGCCGCACCCTGACCTATACCTGCCAGGGCTGCCACGGCATCACCGGCTACAAGAACGCCTACCCGAACTACCATGTGCCGCGCATCGGCGGCCAGTCGGCGGAATACCTGGTCAATGCGCTGACCGAGTACAAGAAGGGCGCCCGCAAGCACCCGACCATGCAGGCGCAGTCCGAGAGCTTCTCGGATCAGGACATCGCCGACATCGCCGCCTTCCTTTCCACGGTCAAGTAATCCGCCATGCCCAACGCCAAGCACGCCCAGCGTCTAGCCATCGCCCTGCTCGCTCGCCCTCGCCCTGGTGCTTTTTTCCCAATTTAAAGACCAACGAAACCGCCGCCGCCGATCCCGGCCACGCCAGCGGTGAGCATGGTTCCAGTTCCTCCGCCGGCCTGCCCGACGGCCGCATCGCCGCCGGCGAGCAATTGGCCAATGCCAAGGGCAAGGCCACCGGGCAGAGCTGCATCGACTGCCACGGCGCCGACGGCAACGCACCGATCGACGGTACCTACCCGAAACTGGGCGGCCAGTACGCCGACTACATCGCGCATGCCCTGCAGGCGTACCGCGCCGGCGATCGCCAGCACGCGCTGATGTCGCCGCAGGCCGCCGGCCTGAGCGACCAGGACATTTCGGATCTGGCCGCCTACTTCGGTTCGCGCGAATCCAAGCTGCGCGATCTGCACGGCGTCCACTGAATCCGCGGCAAGAAACATCCTCGTTGGAGACGGAGCCGCAAGGCTCCGTTTCTTTTTGCGCGGATGATGGACGGCGCCTCAGCCGTCCCGCCGCCCGGACCCGGGGACACGCCTTGCGCCGTGCGGGCTTCGCGGCCTCGCGATGCCGTCACCCGAGGCTTGGCCCGACACGCCGCCACATTCCTTCCGCAAACCGTGCATCGCCAGTCGGTCTGATGGTGACTCGAACGGCTGGGCGCACGGCCGGCGTTGTCAGGAATCGGTGGGAATCGGCGTGCGCTTGGTCGGGATTTCCGGTGGCGGTCGCGCCGAAGCCGGTTGTTCGTTGAGATTGGGATCGAACAGGCCGCAACCGCCGCCCAGTTGCAGCACGGACACCACGCAGCGGATTTTCTTGCGGGTACCGGGAATCGGGATCACCGCTTCGCGGATGTTGCGCCGGACCCATTCGGCCAGCAGCGATTCGTTCGGCACCCAGTACTTGTCGAAGCTGGTCGGCTCGTAATCGTAGGGCGGGCGCTGGAGCCAGGTGCCGGAGCTGTCGATCTTTTCGCGCGTCCATTGGTCATTGCCGCCGCCGGGCGCGCCGCGCTCGCTGGCGGTCGCCGGGCCGTCACCGGCACCGGTCGGCACCCGCACGCTGCCATCGGCGTTGAACAGGCCTGGCGTCTGCCCGGCATTGGCGCCGCTGTCGCCGGCGACGTTGCGTCGCGAGGCTCCCCAATCGTCGCCGCGCTGCGGTGTCGCCCAGCCGCCACTGCGATCGGCCTGCGCCGGTCCCGATCGCGTCGCCCCGGGCTGCAAACCTTTCGACGCCGACGGCGTGGCCGCCTGCGCACCGGTGTCGGTCTCGCGGGCGGTGGCCGGGGCCGGCGTGCTCGCCGCACTTGCGTTGCCCTGCGTCGTGGCCGGACGCGGTGCCGGAATCTCGCGTTCGCGCACGCCCGGAGCCGGCTGCTGCAAATCGCGCACCGGCGCCACCCGCGTGGGTACCTGCACCGTTCGCACCTGTGGCAATGGCGCGGCGATCTCGCGTTCCTGCACCTGCGGCACCGGACGGCTGATCTGCGGCGTGGCGATCCCGCGCTGCGTATCGACACGCGGTACCGTCGGCGTTTCCAGCACGGTGACCTCGCGCTGCGGCACGCTCAGTTCGCGCGGGGTGATCGTCGGCGCAGTCACCGCATCGCGACGCAGATTGGGCGCTGGCAACACGTACTCGGTGGTCGGCGCCGGCACTTCGGTCACCTGCACCGGCTGCGGTGCCTGCGGTGCCGGCTCGGCGATCTCGCGTTCACGCACCTGCGGTGTTTCGGTCGCCAGCGTCGGCGACGGCGGCACGAACTCGGGCATCCGCCGGGGCGTGGCGACGGTGCTGGCATCCTGGCTCGCGGCTTCGCCGCCGGAAGCGGCCGGCGCCGGCGAAGCGGTCGCCTGCGGCGCACCGCCACCGGTTTCCTCCGGCGTGCCACGGCCGACGAATTCGACCTGGACGCGGCTGCTGTCGCCGGCTTCGGCCGGAGATGGCGGCAGACGGACCACCGCGACCCAGAGCAGCAACAGCACGAACAACAGATGCATCAGCAGGCTGGTGAAGCCGGCCAGCCAGCGGAAGCCGCGTTCCTCGCGCGGCGGCGGATCCCAGTCCTGGTAGAACAGCGAACGCAGGCCGCGCCAGAAGCCCAGCGCCGGCGCAATCGCACCGGGCGGCGGCGGCGGACGCAACATCAGGTCTGTGACGATGGCTTCGGACCTGTCGCGGGTGATGATGCCCAGGCGTTCCGGCAGCGCGCGCAACCAGAGTCCCCAGCCATACGGCAGGCCGGTGTGACGCTCGAGTATGGGAGCCGCCTTGCGCGGCAACAGCGCCTGGATGATGAGTTCGGCGGCTCGCGTCACCGGCGCGGGGCTGCGTCAGGCCGCGTTGCCGCGGGGAATGTAGGGAGCCGCGCCGGTGTCATGATCGGTCGCGTCGCGCACCGCGGTCACGCCGGGAACGCGCGCGAGCAGGGTCTTCTCGATGCCCTGCTTCAGGGTCACGTCGGCCATGCCGCAACCGTGGCAACCGCCGCCGAAGCGCAGGTACACCACGCCTTCGCCGGTCACCTGTTCCACCGCCACCTTGCCCTTGTGCTGGGCAAGTTGCGGATTGATCTCGTTCTCCACGACCCAGCGCACGCGCTCGACCAGCGAGGCGGACTCGGCCGGCACCTCGCCCTTGATCTTCGGCGCCTTGATGGTCAGCTGGGTGCTCGCGCCCTGGTAGACGTAGTCGATCTCGGCACCATCCAGCCAGGCCACGCTGTCGGCTTGCACGTACAGGGTGAAGCCGTCGCAATCGACCGCCCACTCGTCGCCGGCCAGATCACGCGGTTCGGCGAACTCCAGGCGCGCGTCGGCGCGCGGGGTGCCGGCGTGCACCGCGCTGAGCCGCACACCGAGACCGGGCAGCGACTCGCGCTCGATCAGTTTGCGGAAATGGGCCTGGGCGCTGTCGGAAATCTGGATCATGCGGGGTATTCTAGCGTTCCGGCCGGGGCTTGCCCGTCCGGATCATCGTAACGTGTGCCGGCGTTCAGCGGACCGGCTTCCGGAGGACCCATGACCGACCTGATCCCCCTTGCCCAGGCCCATTGCGTGCCCCTGCGCGGCGGCGAGCACAAGCTGGGCCAGGCCCGCATCGCCGAACTGATGCCGGAACTGCCCGGCTGGGAGTGGTCGAGGATGGCCATGCGCTGTGCAAGACCTTCGCGTTCGCCAACTACCACGAGACCATGGCGTTCGTGAACGCGCTGGCCTACATCGCCCACCGCGAGGACCATCACCCGGATTTGGGCGTACATTACAACCGCGCGGTGGTCCGCTACTCGACCCACGATGTCGGCGGACTCAGCGAAAACGACTTCATCTGCGCGGCCAAGGCCGAGGCGCTGGTCACCGGAGCTCCCTGATGAGAATTCTGTCCCTGTTGGCGATTTCCACCGTGCTCGCGACCACGCTGTCCGCCTGCGGTGGCTCCGGCACTCCGACCGCGCCGGTGGCGGCACCGACCGAACTGGCGGCGGTCGACCACCGCCCCCCCCGGAGTATCCGATCGAACTGGCCTGCGCCGGCATCGGCGGCGTGTCCACCCTGAGGGTCGTTGTCGCACCGAAGGCATCCCGACCGAAGTCGGCGTGTTCAAGGGCAGCGGCCAGCCCGCGCTGGACGAGGCGGCGCAGAAGGCCGTGCACGGCTGGCAGTTCAAGGCCGCCACCCGCAACGGCCAGCCGGTCAGCCAGACCATCCAGGTGCCGGTGACCTTCACCCCGCCCGCGGAGCGGCCGAACCAGTGCTTCGCGCTGGATTCGCAACGACAGGGATGAACCCGCGTTGCTGAAGCGGTTGCTGGCGTGGAGTCTGGCGCGAGCCCAGAGCCCCGATTTACCAGCGACTCACCCCAGCCGATTCAGCACTTCCGCCAGTTCCGGCGCCAGCGGCGCATTGAGCAGATAGGGCGTCTTGCCGCCGTCGAGCGCAAACTCCAGCGAGGCGGCATGCAGGAACAGCCGCTTCAGGCCGGCCTGGTCGCGCAGGCGTTTGTTGACCGCCGGATCCCCGTACTTGTCGTCTCCGGCCACCGGATGCCCGAGGTGCTGCGCATGCACGCGGATCTGGTGGGTGCGGCCGGTTTCGATGACGACCTCGCAATAGGAATGTCCGCCGCGCCGCTCCAGTACCCGGAAGTGGCTCAGCGACGCCTTGCCGGCGGGATTGACCTGCACATGCCGCTCGCCGCCCTGGCGCAGGCCGACATGCAAGGGCGCGTCGACGCTCATCACGCCGTCCGGCATCCGCCCCGCCAGCAGGGTCAGGTAGCGCTTCTGGATGCCGCGCCCCTCGTCGCTGTCGTTCTCGCGCATCAGCGCCTGCAGTTCGGACAGCGCGGAACGCTTCTTGGCCATGATCAGCAGGCCGGACTATCCGGTCCAGCCGGTGGACCAGTTCCAGCGTCTGTCCCGGACGCAGGGCGCGCATGGTCTCGATGGCGCCATGGCTGATCCCGCTGCCACCGTGACTGGCCACTCCGGACGGCTTGTTGATGACCAGCAGGCGGGCGTCCTCGAACACGATCGCTGCCTCCATCCGTTGCAGGAACCCGGTCGGCGGCGGTGCCTTGTCTCCAGATTCGGTGAGATTGACGGGGGGAATCCGGACCTCGTCGCCCGCCTCCAGTTTCCGTTCCGCCTTGGCCCGGCCACCGTTGACCCGTACCTGCCCGCTCCGGACCAGCTTGTAGACCAGGCTGCGCGGCGCGCCCTTCAGCTGGCCCAGCAGGAAGTTGTCCAGCCGCTGGCCGCCACGGTCCTCGGGCACCCTGACCAGGCGAACGGCGGCTTTGGTGCCGGCGGGGGGCGATGAGGCGGGGGGCGATGAGGCGGGGGGCGGAGCGGTCATGGTCACTATTATTCTGTTACACTCGGCGGGCGAGATAAGGGTTTGATTTCGCAGGGAGTTGTCGGCTTGGAAGCAAGCCGTGGGCCAGAAGCCCGGCTTCCCGCGATTCCGGCAGGCGCGCGGCCACCGCCCCAGGGGCGGCCATGTTAGCGGCTTGCCGGCGAGCCCGGATACCGCCGGACGCGTGACGGCGCCCGTTGCTGAACATGTCCCGCGCGGCGCCACCACTGGTTGGGAAGCTGCCGCCGGCCCGTAACACACAGTAAAAAGCGCTCCCGCGGCGTGCCGTGGTGTCGTAGCGCTGGAAACCCAACCCGCCCCGCTGCGCCTGCGCAAGGGACGGAGCACCGTTCCAGAGGCGAAACGCCACGGCGTTCCGCGCGGTAGTAGCGCGCGAGGAACGCAAACAATGAAACGCATGTTGATCAATGCGACGCAAGCCGAAGAACTGCGCGTCGCGATCGTGGATGGCCAGACGCTGTACGACATCGATATCGAACAACCGTCGAAAGAGCAGAAGAAGTCCAACATCTACAAGGGCCGCATCACCCGGCTCGAACCCTCCCTCGAAGCCGCCTTCGTCGACTACGGCGCCGACCGGCACGGCTTCCTGCCGCTGAAGGAAATCTCCCGCGATTACTTCCAGGCCGGGGTCGACCACAACAAGGCCGGCCTGCGCGAACTGCTGCGCGAGGGCCAGGAAGTCGTCGTCCAGGTGGACAAGGACGAGCGCGGCAACAAGGGCGCCGCCCTGACCACGTTCATCTCCCTGGCCGGCCGCTACATGGTGCTGATGCCCAACTCGCCCACCGCCGGCGGCGTGTCGCGCCGCATCGAGGGCGATGATCGCGCCGAGCTGAAGCGGGCCATGGACTCGCTGGCCATCCCCGACGACATGGGCGTCATCATCCGCACCGCCGGCGTCGGTCGCGACGCCGAAGAGCTGCAATGGGACCTGGACTACCTGCTGCAGGTCTGGAAAGCGATTGCCGAGGCCGCGCTGACCAAGCCCGCGCCGTTCCTGATCTACCAGGAGTCGCGCCTGATCGTGCGCGCCCTGCGCGACTACCTGCGCGCCGACATCGGCGAAATCCTGGTCGACACCGAGGAACTGCACGAGACCGCGCGCGAGTTCATGCAGCAGGTCATGCCGCAGAGCCTGCGCAAGCTCAAGCATTACAAGGACGACATCCCGCTGTTCAACCGCTTCCAGATCGAATCCCAGATCGAAGGCGCGTATGAACGCAACGTCCGCCTGCCCTCCGGCGGCTCGATCGTGGTCGACCAGACGAGGCGCTGACCGCCATCGACGTCAACTCGGCGCGCGCCACCAAGGGCGGCGACATCGAGGAAACCGCGTTCCACACCAACCTGGAGGCGGCCGAGGAAGTCGCCCGCCAGTTGCGCCTGCGCGACCTGGGCGGCCTGGTGGTGATCGACTTCATCGACATGTCGAGCAACAAGCACCAGCGCGAGGTCGAGAACCGCCTGCAGAACGCGCTGAAGTACGACCGCGCCCGCGTGCAGCTGGGCCGCATCTCGCGCTTCGGCCTGATGGAAATGAGCCGCCAGCGCCTGCGTCCGTCGCTGGGCGAATCCAGCCAGATCGTCTGCCCCCGCTGCGATGGCCACGGCCGCATGCGCAGCGTGGAGTCGCTGTCGCTGTCCATCATCCGCGTGGCCGAGGAGCACGCGATGAAGGAGAACACCGGGCAGGTGCTGGTCCAACCACCTTTAAAAATCGCCAACTTCCTGCTCAACGAGAAGCGCGGCGCGCTGCGCGAGATCGAGACCCGCCACGACGCGCCGATCATCATCGTCGCCGACGAGGCGCTGCATACCCCGCACTACGAAGTCACCCGCATCCGCGAGAACGAACTGGGCGAGGAAACCACCAAGCCCAGCTACCAGCGCGGCACCCCGCGCAAGTTGCCGGTACATGCGCTGACCAAGGCGCAGTTGAACATCCCGGCCGCCCCGGCAGTGACCCATGTGAAGCACTCGCAGCCCGCCCCGGTGCGCGAGGAACGCGAAACCCCGGCGCCCGCCCCTGTCGCACCCGCGCCCGCCCCGGCGCCGGTCGCCGCGCCGGCTTCCGGTGGCCTGTTCGGCTGGCTCAAGCGCCTGGTCGGCGCCGAAAGCGCGCCGGCGCCCGCGCCGCAGCCGCGTCAGCAGGACAACCGCCAGCCGCGCAACGAGCGCAATGATCGCGGCCAGCGCCGCGACAACCGCCAGCAGCAGGGCCAGGGACGCGGCGGCAACGGCCAGCAGCGGCGCGAGGAAGGCCGCGGCAAGGGCCAGCAGAACAACGCCGGCGGCCAGAACCCGCAGAACGCGCAGCAGAAGCCGCGCAACGAGGCAGGCGAAGCAGCAGGGACAGCAGCAACAGCCCAAGCAGAAGCCGCAGCCGCAGGCGCCCCGCCAGCAGGGCCAGGGTCCACACGGCCAGGGCCAGCAGCAGGCACCGAAGCCGCCGCGCGGCGAACAGGCCCCGCCGGCGCAGAAACCGCAGGCCCCGGCTTCGAAGCCGGAAGCCGCTTCGCCGGTTGCGGTCGCTCCCGCCGAAGCCGAGGTGAGCAAGCTCGCCGCCGTGGCCGCGGTCGCCCCGGTGGAAACCCCGCGTCCGCAGCCGCAGGTTCCGTCCGAAACCATCGCCGAACCGGCGGTGGACGCAAGTGCTCAGGACGGTGTGATCGGGTCCGATGAAGGCGCAGCCGGTGATGCCGCGCAGGGCGAAGGTGGCGGACGTCGTCGCCGTGGCCGCCGCGGTGGCCGTCGTCGTCGTCGCGGCAATACCGAGGGCGCGGCGCTGGCCGACGACCAGGCCGGCGACGATCTTTCCGATCTGGGCCCGGACGAACAGGATGCGGTCGCCAACCGTTCGCAGCCGGAGTTCGATTTCGACGACGAGGAACCGGCTCCCGCCACGTCCCGTCCCGCCGTTACGAACCGTCCGGCCGCCGTCGCACCGGTGACACCCGTGGAGACGCCCGCGCCGGCCGCGCCGACGCAGGACAAGCCCGAGGCGGCTGCCGTGGCGCAGGTCACTCCCGCCGCCATCCCGACGGCACCGGTCGAAGTCGTTGCCGAAGCGCGTGCCGAAGTCGCCGCGGTCGCGGACAGCGGCGATGCGCGTGCCGCCATCGCCGAAACCGTGAAGGTCGAAGCGCAGGCCGGCAACGAGATCGTCCAGGCGGTCCAGCAGGACATCGCGACGGAGTCTCCCTCGGTTGCGTCCACGACGGTTGCGTCCACGATGAACGCAACCGAAGCCCCGGCCGCTGCGCCCGCTCCGGTCGAAGTGGCCGCCACTCCGGTGGCGGTGAGCACTGAAGCCGTGGCCGAGCCGGCCAGTGAACCGGCGCGCGCCGAACACGCGGAGCCGACTCCGGCCGCCCAGCCGGCGACGCCTTCCGCACCGCCGCGCGGCACCACCGGCTCGCTGTTCTTTGCCCTGGATGCGGACACCCCGCCGTCGGTGACGCGCGGCCTGTTCGAACCGGTCGCCACGCCCAAGCCGACCGCACCGGAGACCTCGACCGGCATCGCTCACAACGACGATGAAGAACAACCGGTGGATCCGGATCATCCGGAGAACGAGCGCAGCGCCTGACCACCAGGCGCCTGACACCAGGCGCGTGGCACGACGAAAACCGGCTAGGCGACAGCCGGTTTTCTTTGGTTCCGTCAGGAAAGGCGACGATGCGCGCCCGGCGCCCGGATCGAAGCGCCGGGCCAACCGGACCCCGCTCGGCTAGAGCGATTTTGCCGGGTTCGACGGCAGTCCGTACTCGCGCGGCCAGCCTCGCCAGGGCAACTT
>OFCY01000049.1_pt1 | contig 23761 bp, 24 predicted proteins | sample 1520981 | NCBI WGS metagenome assembly OFCY01 (sample SAMEA2532533, study PRJEB24079) | metagenome
TTCCGATTCTTTTCCCGCGAGCGGCGGGATCCACGAACGATGAAAGTAGAAGTCGCCTTCCCCGCGCCGGATCTGCCCCTTCCCCCGCCTGCGGGGGAAGGGCTGGGATGGGGGCGGCTTTTTTCCCGGTCGCCCAAGGCCGATCAGCCGCAACGAACCGCCGTCACCACGCCCTTGTCATCCAGATCGATGTTCAAACGGCTGGCATTGAAATCCATGGTGGCCGCTTCACCCGGCTTGAGCGTGCGCACGGCGCTGGCCTTCGCGTCCTTGCCGGCCTGTTCGGTATCGGCGGGCGTGGCGGCCTTGCCGATGATCCACTGCGCCTGGGTGTCGTCGCAGCTGCCGCCGGGTGCGGGTGCGGTACCGGTGGGGTCGCTGCCGGGTTCGGGCGGTTGCGCGGCAGCGGCGGCGGCAGCCTGCGACTGTTCCGTGGCGGCCGTCTGTTCATCGGGCGCCGGCGCCGAACAGGCGGCGAGCGTCAGGGAAAGCAACAGGGCGGGAATCGCGTAACGGGACATGCAGGCTCCAGTGGCAATCGAATGATGGGCCAAGCATCGCCCAGCTCACATTCGCATGTCGTTAACCGTGTCCGTTGCCAGGATCGGGCATGCCTGAATCTCACGGGGTCTTGAACGCTCTCCCCGACGCGGCCGCGCAGGCGCGCGAGGCCGGCCTGATCCATGTCAGCGATGCCGAACCGGGGATCCGCCGCCGCCGTGCCGGCAAGGGCTTTGTCTATCTGGATCCGGCGGGCGCGCGCATCCGCGATGCCGCGACGCTCGAACGCATCCGTGCGCTGGCGGTTCCGCCGGCCTATACCGAGGTGTGGATCTGCCCGCACGCACGCGGTCATCTGCAGGCGACCGGGCGCGATGCGCGCGGGCGCAAGCAGTACCGCTACCACTGGCAATGGAGCGAGGTGCGCGGCAACGGCAAGTTCACCCGGATTGTTGCCTTTGGCCGGGCATTGCCGCACCTGCGTCGCCGGGTCCGCGCGGATCTGGCGCGGACCGGCCATCCCCGCGAGAAGGTGCTGGCGATCGTGGTGGCGTTGATGGGCGCGACCCTGGTGCGGGTCGGCAACGCGGGCTACGTGCGCGACAACGGCTCGTTCGGCCTGACCACCTGCGCAACCGCCACTCTAGTTCGTGCGCGGGGACGGGTGCGGTTGCGTTTCGCCGGCAAGGGCGGGCAGATGCATGACATCGCGGTCGATGATCGACGGCTGGTCCGCCTGGTGCGCGGTTGCCGGCAGTTGCCCGGGCAATTGCTGTTCCAGTACCGCGATGACGACGGCCAGCTCCATCCGGTGGATTCGGGCGCGGTCAACGACTACCTGCGCGAAGCGATGGGCGAGGCGTTCACCGCCAAGGACTTCCGCACCTGGGGCGGCACCCTGGCCGCGTTCCAGCAACTGGCGGCGATTCCGGTGCCGGCGCGCGGCGGCGAGCGCGCGCTGGCGCGGGTGCGGCAGACGGTCACCGAGGCGGTGGCCGGAATGCTGGGCAATACGGTGGCGGTATGCCGCAAGGCCTACATCGACCCGTGCGTGTTCGAGGGCTGGCGCGATGGCCGGCTGGCGCGCTGCGCCGGAGACGCCCGCGGACCGCGGCAATGGGAAAGCGCCGCGCTGCGTTTTCTCAGCCGGGCCCACCGCGACGCCGCGCGTGCGGCGTCGGGCGGGAAGAAGCGGAAAGCGGCGAGCCGGAAATGATCAGCCGCAGGCGACCTTGGTGATCTTGTTGTCCTTGTCCAGGTGCACGTTCACCCGGTCCTCGCGGTAATCCATGGTCACCGCCTGGTTTGGAACGATCGGGCGCATCAGGCCCGCGCCGCTCTCGCGCCAGACGCGACCCATGTTGGCCTGGTTGCCTTCCTGGCCGACGGCCCACTGCACGGCGTCGGCGTTGCACTTGCCCGAGCCGGGTGCGGGCGTGGCGGCTCCGCTGTCGGTCGAGGGCGGTGTCGAGCTGCACGCGGTCAGGGCCAGCGCGGCGGTGATGGCGGCGGAACCCAGCAGGGGACGAAGGGACATGGCGGCTTCCTTATCGGCGGGTGGATGGCGCGCATGGTATGCCGAAACATGCCCTGCGCTGTTGGTGGTGCGTCGCAGGTTGGAGTAGAAGCAAATCCCCCTCAATCCCCCTTTTCAAAGGGGGAGGAAAAAAGGGGGAGGAAAAGCGGAGTCTTCCCGCAGGAGTAGCCCCCTTGATCAGCCATGCGGCTGTTGAAAGCGAAAAAGGGGGCGGGCGGCCGCGTAGCGGACGACGGGGGATTGACCAGCCATGCGGCTGTTGAAACGCGCCTGCTCTTGGAGCAGAAGCAAATCCCCTCGGTCCCCCTTCTTCGAAGAGGAAGGCAATCAGTCCCGGTAGAGCCGCGGCGCGCGCTTCAGGCCGCACAGCAGCGAGTAGGCGCTGCCGTTGGCGTGGCGGGCCAGTTCGGTGACCGGCACCTGCGCGCCCCACAGTTCGACCCGGCTACCCAGGCACGCTTGCGGCAGGTCGGTCAGATCGACGGTGAGCATGTCCATCGACACGCGGCCGATCAGCCGGCTGCGCTGGCCGTCGATGGCGACCGGCGTGCCGGTGGGAGCGAAGTGCGGATAGCCGTCGGCGTAGCCGAAGGCGACCACGCCGACCCGGGTCGGGCGTTCGGTGACGAAACCGCCGCCGTAGCCGATCGGTTCGCCGGTGGCGAGGTCGCGCACGCTGATGATCTTGGATTCGGCGGTCATCACCGGGCGCAGGCGATCGGCCTGCGGGTGCGAGGACGGGAACGGATTGGCGCCGTACAGCATCAGGCCGGCACGGCCCCAATCGCTGCCGGCCGCCGGCCAGCCGAGCAGGCCGGGCGAGTTCGACAGGCTGCGTTCGCCGGGCAGATCGTCCAGCGTCGAGGCGAAGGCTTCCACCTGCTGCGGGGTGCGCGCGCTGTCCAGTTCGTCGGCACGGGCGAAATGGGTCATCGCCACCACCGCGGCCACCTGCGGCAGCGCGGACAATCGCTCCCAGGCAGCGCGATAGTCCGCCGGCGCCAGGCCGACCCGGTGCATGCCCGAATCCAGCTTCAGCCAGATCCCCAGCGGGCGTTCCAGCGCGGTGCTGGCGAGCACCTCGATCTGCCAGTGCGCATGGATCACGCACCACAGATCATGCGCGGCGATCACCGGCAGTTCGTCGGCTTCGAAGAAACCCTCCAGCAGCAGGATCGGCGAGCGGATGCCGGCGCCGCGCAGGGCCAGCGCCTCTTCCAGGCAGGCGACCGCGAAACCGTCGGCGGCTTCGGCCTCCAGCGCCTGCGCGCAGCGGACCGCGCCATGCCCGTAGGCATCGGCCTTGACCACGGCGAGGGAACGACCGCCGGCGAGTTCGCGGGCGATGCGGTAGTTGTGGCGCAGGGACTGCAGATCGATCAGCGCGCGGGCTGGGCGCATGGTTCAGGCTGGGGTTCGTGGCCGCCGCGGCGCGCGCCGTAGCGGGAAATATCGAGGCCTTCGCCGCTGATTTGCGGCATGCGCGAGGCCATCAGGTCGGCCAGGTAGCGGCCCGAGCCGCACGCCATGGTCCAGCCCAGTGTGCCATGTCCGGTGTTGAGGAACAGGTTCGAATACGGCGTCGCGCCCACCACCGGCGTGCCGTCCGGCGTGGCCGGGCGCAGGCCGGTCCAGAAACTGGCGCGGGACAGATCGCCGCCGCGCGGATACAGATCGCCGACCACCATTTCCAGGGTCGCGCGACGCTTCGGCGACAGCGACAGATCGAAGCCGGCCACCTCGGCCATGCCGCCGACGCGGATGCGATCATCGAAGCGGGTGATCGCGATCTTGTAGGTTTCGTCGAGGATGGTGGAAGTCGGCGCCATCGCCGCGTCGACGATCGGCAAGGTCAGCGAGTAGCCCTTGAGCGGGTACACCGGCAGGCGGATGCCCAGCGGCGCCAGCAGCTGCGGCGAATAGCTGCCCAGCGCCAGCACGTAGCGGTCGGCGGTTTCCAGCTTGCCGTCGATGCGCACGCCGCGGATGCGGCCGCCGTCGGTTTCCAGCGCCTCGATGGTCTGGCCGTGGCGGAACTCCACGCCCGCGGCGGCGGCCATCGCCGCCAGGCGGTGGGTGAACAGATGGCAATCGCCGGTCTGATCGTTGGGCAGGCGCAGCGCGCCGACCAGCTTGTCGGACACGCCGGCCAGCGCCGGTTCGACCCGGGCGATGCCGGCGCGATCCAGCAGTTCGTAGGGCACGCCGTATTCGTCCAGCACCGCGATGTCCTTGGCCGCGCCATCGAGCTGTGCCTGGGTGCGGAACAGCTGGGTGGTGCCGAGCTGGCGGCCTTCGTAGCGGATGCCGGTCTCGGCGCGCAGTTCGTCCAGGCAGTCGCGGCTGTATTCGGACAGGCGCACCATCCGCGCCTTGTTGATGGCGTAGCGCGCCTGGGTACAGTTGCGCAGCATCTGCGCCAGCCACAGGTACTGGTTGGGGTCCAGGCCCGGGCGGATCGCCAGCGGCGCATGCCGGGAGAACAGCCACTTGAGCGCCTTCAGCGGCACGCCCGGCGCGGCCCACGGCGAGGCGTAGCCCGGCGAGATCTGGCCGGCGTTGGCGAAACTGGTTTCGCCGGCCGGGCCGGCCTGCCGATCGATGACGGTCACCTCGAAACCCGCGCGCGCCAGATACCACGCGCTGCTGATGCCGATGAGTAGCTGCCTAGAACCAGAACCCGCATGCCGATGCTCCCGCCAGTGATTCCGGACATTTCCCTGGCCTGGAGGCCGGGTTTCCGGAGTTCGGCGAGTATAGGGACGGATGTATAGGGCTATTTTCCGTATTTGGTGGCAACATTGGGGAATTCCACCGAAAAGCCCGGTTTCCTTGGAGCCCCCATGACCCAGCGCCGCCGCGAACTGGACAAGATCGACCGCAACATCCTGCGCGTGCTGCAGGAGGAGGGGCGGATCTCCTTCACCGAACTGGGCGAGCGGGTCGGCCTGTCGACCACGCCGTGCACCGAGCGGGTCCGCCGGCTGGAGCGCGACGGGGTGATCACCGGCTACTACGCCCGGCTGGATCCGCAGTACCTCAAGGCCAACCTGCTGGTGTTCGTGGAGATCAGCCTGGCCTACAAGTCCGGCGACATCTTCGAGGAGTTCCGCCGCGCCGCCCTGCGCCTGCCCAACGTGCTGGAATGCCACCTGGTCTCGGGCGATTTCGACTATCTGATCAAGGCGCGCATCTCGGAGATGGCGTCCTACCGCAAGCTGCTCGGCAGCACCCTGCTGACCCTGCCGCACGTGCGCGAGTCCAAGAGCTACATCGTGATGGAAGAGGTCAAGGAAACCCTCAGCCTGCCGGTGCCCGACTGAGCGTCCGGCCGGCGCCGGCGCGATGCCGGCCTGAACGGTCCGGGGTGACCATGGGCACATGACGCCCGCGCGGCGGACGGGAGTATCGTGGCAGCCTTTGTCCCGTTCCGAGGTCCGCCATGCACGCCCACCGCTGGATCCTGCTGACCGCCGCGCTGTGCGGCGCCAGCGCCTGCAACCGCACCCCCGAACCGGCCGCCGAGGCGCCCAAGGCCGAAGCGCCCGCCGCCGCGCCGGTCATCGGCATCGATCTGGCCGGCCTGGACAAGAGTGTCGCGCCGGGCGACGACTTCGACGAATACGCCAATGGCGGCTGGCGCAAGAACGCGGTGATTCCGGACGATCGTTCCAGCACCGGCGTGTTCCTGGAGGTCTTCCAGAAGGCCGAGAAGCGCAACGCCGATCTGGTGCAGGGACTGGCCAAGGCCAATCCGGCCGCCGGCACGCCCGAGCGCAAGATCGCCGACTACTACGCCGCCTACATGGACGAAGCCGGCATCGAGCAGCGCGGCCTGGCGCCGTTGCAGCCGTGGCTGGACAAGATCGACGCCATCGCCACGCCAACCGATCTGTCGCGCTATATCGGCAGCACTGTGCGCGCCGACACCGATCCGCTCAACGCGACCAACTTCGCCACCGACAACCTGTTCGGCCTGTTCGTCGCCCAAGGTCTGGAAGATCCCTCGCAGAACGTGGGCTACCTGATGCAGGGCGGCCTGGGCATGCCAGATCGCGAGTACTACCTGGCCGCCGACAAGGAAATGGCCGCCAACCGCGAGAAGTACCAGGCCTACATCGGCCAGGTGCTGAAGCTGGCCGGCGCGAGCGACGCCGACGCGGCCGCCAAGGCCAAGGCGATCTTCGATCTGGAAATGAAGATCGCCAAGGCGCACGCCAACATCGTCGACAGCCAGAACGTGCACAAGGCGAACAATCCGTGGGAGACCGCGGCGTTCGCCAGCAAGGCGCCGGGCATCGACTGGGCGGCGTTCTTCGAGAGCGCCGGCCTGACCGGGCAGAAGGTGCTGATCGCCTGGCAGCCCAAGGCGATCACCCAGCTGTCCGCGCTGGTCGCCAGCCAGCCGCTGCAGACCTGGAAGGACTACCTGCGCTTCCACGCCATCGATCACAGCGCCGGGCTGCTGCCCAAGGCCTATGCCGACGCCAGCTTCGAATTTCACGGCAAGGCCCTGCAGGGCACGCCCAAGCAGCGGGATCGCTGGAAGCGCGCGATCGGCGCCACCAACGGCGCGCTCGGCGACGCCATCGGCCAGATCTACGTGAAGCAGTACTTCCCGGCCTCGTCGAAGGCGCAGGTCGAGGAGATGGTCAACAACATCCTGGCCGCGTTCCGCGAAGGCGTGGACAAGCTGGAATGGATGACCCCGGCGACCAAGGAGAAGGCCAAGGCCAAGGCCGCGACCATGCGGGTGGGCGTGGGCTATCCGGAAACCTGGCGCGACTACGCCTCGCTGGAAGTGAAGGCCGACGATCCGCTGGGCAACGCGCGCCGCGCCGAGGAATTCGAGTATCGCCACCAGACCGCCAAGCTGGGCAAGCCGGCCGATCGCGCCGAGTGGTGGATGACCCCGCAGACGGTCAACGCCGTGCAGCTGCCGCTGCAGAACGCGATGAACTTCCCGGCCGCGATCCTGGAAGCGCCGTTCTTCGATCCCAAGGCCGATCCGGCCGCCAACTACGGCGCCATCGGCGCGGTGATCGGCCACGAGATCAGCCACGGCTTCGACAACACCGGCGCCGACTTCGACGACCAGGGCCGTCTGCGCAACTGGTGGACACCGGAAGACGCCGCGCACTTCAAGGCCGCCGGTGATCGCCTGATCGCGCAGTACAACGCCTATGAACCGCTGCCGGGCCTGCACATCAACGGCGAGCAGACCCTGGGCGAGAACATCGCCGACGTGTCCGGCCTGGCCATCGCCCACACCGCCTACAGGAAGTCGCTGGGCGGCAAGGAAGCGCCGGTGATCGACGGCCTGACCGGCGACCAGCGCTTCTTCATCGCCTACGCGCAGGCGTGGCGCACCAAGACCCGCGACGCGGCGCTGCGCGCGCAGGTGATCGGCGACGGCCACGCGCCGGGCCGCTACCGCGCCCAGGCCGTGCGCAACATCGATGCCTGGTACGCGGCATTCCCGTCCAAGCCGGGCGAGAAGCTGTTCCTGGAGCCGAAGGACCGGGTCAAGATCTGGTAAGCCGGCAGCGGGTACCGGGAAAAAGGCGGATGGCGACATCCGCCTTTTTCGTTTCCGCCACCACGGCCGGGTACGATTGCGGCGGCGTGCGGGTGCAGGCATAGTCCGCCGGGCATCAAACCGACGCAGGAGCGCCATGAAGAACCGACCGGTTTCCCGCCCGGAACCCGATGACGAGCAGCGCCGGCTGGCGGTGCTGATCGATGCCGACAACGCCCAGCCCGCGGTCATCGAAGGGCTGCTGGGCGAGATCGCCAAGTACGGCGTGGCCAGCGTGAAGCGCATCTACGGCGATTTCACCAGCACACGCATGACCCAGTGGAAGCAGGCGCTGCTGAAGCATTCGATCGCGCCGGTCCAGCAGTTCGCCTACACCAGCGGCAAGAACGCCACCGACAGCTCGCTGATCATCGATGCGATGGATCTGCTCTACACCCAGCGCTTCGACGGTTTCTGCCTGGTCTCCAGCGACAGCGACTTCACCCGCCTGGCCCAGCGCCTGCGCGAGGAAGGGCTGATGGTGTACGGCTTCGGCGAGCGCAAGACGCCGGACGCCTTCGTCCAGGCCTGCGACAAGTTCGTCTACACCGAAGTGCTGCGCAGCGAGACCCCGGCCGCGCCGCCGCCGCCGGCCAAGCCGGCGAAGAAGGCCGCGAAGAAGGCGACCAGTCCGAAGACGACGCCGGCCCAGGCCGAGCCGACCGCCGCGCCCCCGCGGAACCGGCGCGCGGCGAAGCGCTGCCGCTGCGGCTGATCCGCCAGGCCATCGAGGAAGCCTCCGACGATCAGGGCTGGGCGTTCCTGGGCACGGTCGGCAGCTACCTGATCAAGATCCGCCCGGACTTCGATCCGCGCCTGTACGGGCAGAAGAAACTCAGCGACCTGCTGAAACAGCACCCCCGCACTTCGAAGTGGAAGAGCGTGCGGGGATGGCGGTGCCAGCCGGCGCTTCTACGTGCGTTGGCGCGACTGACCCGGGAGCGGCGCGATGATGGACGACAAGCCCCATGCGCCTTCCTGCGATCGCAACCGCGATCCGATCCTGGCGGTGCTGCGCCATCACTTCGCCGAGGCCCGCCGGGTGCTGGAAATCGGCAGCGGCACCGGCCAGCACGCGGTGTACTTCGCGATGAAGCTGCCGCGCCTGGTCTGGCAGTGCTCGGACGTCGCCGGCAACCTGCCCGGCATCCGCCAGTGGCTGGACGAAACGGATCTGCCGAACACGCCGCCGCCACTGGAGCTGGACGTGGACGGCGAGTGGCCGGCGCAACGCTTCGACGCGGCTTTCAGCGCCAACACCCTGCACATCATGGGCTGGGCCTCGGTGCAGGCGTTCTTCGCCGGGCTGGGCGGCGTGCTGGGGCCGCGCGGCTCGCTGATCGTCTATGGTCCGTTCAACTACGAAGGCCGCTACACCAGCGAGAGCAACCGCGAGTTCGACGCCTGGCTGAAAGCGCGCGACCCGGCCTCGGGCATCCGCGACTTCGAGTCCGTCGATGCATTGGCGCAGGCACAGGGCTTCCTGCTGATCGACGATGTCGCCATGCCGGCCAACAATCGCTGCCTGGTCTGGCGCAAGGCATGACGGCCAGGATGAAGGCAACACCAAAGGGGAACGCGCGCGGAATGTCCAGGTTGCCATGGGGGTTGCTGTATTCGTTCGGCCTTTTCCTGGGCGGCCCGCTTGCCGCGCAGCCGGTTTCAGCACCGACGCCGGCCCCCACTTCGGCGGCCCTCTCCACGCAGGACTATCCCGGCACGCTGAGACTCGACGTCGATGCCAGTGACATCGACCGCCGCATCCAGCGGTGCGCGAACGCATCCGGTCGCCGCCGGTCCGCTGACCCTGTCGGTATCCCAAGTCGGATTCCCGGCAACCACGCGCCCACCGGGCCGATCAACCAGATCGCCGGCCTGGTCATCACCGGCAACGGCCAGCGCATCGCCTGGCGCCGCGATCCTGGCGACATGTATGCGTTCCAGCTGGACGTGCCGGCGGGCGTGGCGGAGATCGAGGTCGCCTTCCAGTACCTGTCGCCGACCTCCTCGTCGCAGGGGCGCGTGGCGATGACGCCACGGATGCTGTCGCTGCAATGGCATCGCGTGTGTGTATCCGGCCGGCATGACGCACGGCGCATCCGCGTTGCTCCGACCCTGCGTCTGCCGGCAGGTTGGGAGTCGGCGACCGCCTTGGCGGTCGAAGCGCAGGACGGCGCGGCACGGCGCTACGCGACCACCGATCTGCTGACCTTGATCGATTCGCCGGTCTACGCCGGCCAGCACTTCCGCCGCTTCGATCTGGACACCGGCGCCACGCCGGTGCGCCTCAACGCGATGGCCGACACCGCCGCGCAGCTGGACGCCTCGCCGGCGATGTGCAGGCGCACCGCGCGCTGGTGACGCAGGCCGACCGGGTGTTCGGTCCGCGTCCGTTCGCGCACTACGACTTCCTGCTGGCGCTGTCGGACAGCTTCAGCGGGATCGGCCTGGAGCATCGCCAGTCCAGCGAGAACGGCACCTACGCCGACTACCTGCGCGGCGATGCGGCCTTCATCGACAACGATCTGCTGCCGCACGAATACGTGCACGCCTGGAGCGGCAAGTTCCGCCGCCCGGACACCACTTGGGCGCCGCACTACAACAGCGCCATCGACAACTCGCTGCTGTGGGTCTACGAAGGCCAGACCCAGTACTGGGCGGTGGTGCTGGCCGCGCGCGCCGGGCTGTGGACACCCGGGCAGGCGCGCGCGGTGCTGGCGAACACGCTGGCGACCGCCGCGACCCAGCCGGGCCGCGATTGGCGCGACCTGCAGGACACCGTGCACCAGGGCATCGTCGACTACAACGACGCGCCGCAGGCGTGGTCCAGCTGGCAGCGCGGCTACGACTTCTATTCGGAAGGCTCGCTGCTGTGGCTGGCCGTGGACGCGCGCCTGCGCGAACAGTCGCGCGGCCGCCGCAGCCTGGACGACTTCGCCCGTCGCTTCCACGCCGGCGCGAGCGCCGACGCGCCGATTTCGCTGTACGGCTTCGACGACGTGGTGCGTGTGCTGGACGAAGTGCAGCCCGGCGATTGGCGTGGATTCCTGCGCGAGCGGCTGGACGGGCAGGGCGCGGCCTCGCCGCTCGATGGACTGGAGCGCGCCGGCTGGCGGCTGATCTACACCGACGAACCGAATCCGGCCATCGCCGATGCGGAAAGCGCGGGCGGCAACGACGATCTGCGTTTCTCGATCGGTTTGAAAGTGGCATCCGATGGCGAAATCCAGGAGGCGATCTGGAACTCGCCTGCCTTCACCGCCGGACTCGCGAAGGACATGACGGTCATCGCGGTGGACGGCCTGGCCTACACCGGCGAGCGCCTCAAGCGCGCCATCGTCGCCGCCAAGGCATCACCGCAGCCGATCGAACTGCTGGTCCGCCAGGGCGAGCAATACCGCAGCGTCCGCATCGATTACCGCGACGGCCTGCGCTATCCGCAACTGCAGCGCATCCCCGGCACCGAGGATCGGTTGTCGAAAATCCTGGCGCCGCGCTGATACCTCATCCTTGTGGGAGCGACGTCAGTCGCGATTGACCTCCGCTACAGTCCAGGCTTCCGCCGACCTTCTGCATCGCGTCTTCGCGACTGACGTCGCTCCCACAGGGAGAGATCTACGGAATGAACGTCTGCTCAGGATCGTCGAAGGACTTGAACTCCAGCGCGTTGCCGGAAGGGTCGAACAGGAACATGGTGACGTGCTGGCCGGGCTTGCCCTTCAGGCGCAGGTGCGGCTCTTCGTGGAAATCGACCTGCGCGTCCTTCAGCCGTCGGGCCAGGGTTTCCCAGGCCGGCCGATCCAGGTTCATGCCGAAGTGCGGCACCGGTACCGCCTCGCCGTCGAAGCGACCGTTGTGCAGCGGCTGACCGTCGCCACCGATGTGCGCGACCAGATGGTGGCCGAAGAAATCGAAGTCCTGGTAGGACACGTCGCTGCGGCCCTGCGGACAGCCGATGATGTCGCCATAGAAATGGCGCGCCTCGTCCAGGTCGCGGACCGGGAAGGCGAGGTGGAACTGGGTGATGTGGCTCATGACGCGGCTTCCAGTTGTGGCGTGTACGCGTCGAGGATGTTCTGCCAGAACAGGTTCCAGGCGGAGATGCTGCGCTCGTAACCGCGCGCCAGCTCGGGCAGCACGCCCGGATCATGGCGCAGGTATTCGTCGATGGCCGCGCGGGTCAGCTCGCCATGGATGATGTCCTCTTCGCCGGTATGGATGGTCCAGAATTCCCAGTCGATGCGATCGGCGTTGGCGACCAGATACGGATTGCGGCGCATGTGCTCGAACATCACCGACAGGTAGGTCTGGCACAGGCACTCGCCGCCCATCCCGCGCAGGCCGACGCCGAAGGCGATCGGGTTGTTGGCCATGTCGCGGGTGAGGCCCTTGAGGATGCGCTCGTTGGTCATCAGCGGCTTTTCCAGTTCCTCGGGCGCGACGCCGATGGTGGCGAGGAAGCGGTCGTACACGGCCGGGTGGGCGCGCTCGGGATCGCCTTCGCCCAGTTCCTCGGCGAGGATCTGGCCGAGCAGGCTGCGCAGGGAGGTAGAACGGCAGGCGCGCCACCAGCAGGGCGAGATCGCTGATGTAGTCGATGGTGAAGAACCGGTACTGGATGCACACCTGGCGCAGGGCGTCCGGGGAAAGATGGGCAAGTACCTGCATCCGCTGCGCGGCGAGGGATTCGGTCGCTTCCTTGGCCTTGTCGGCGAACTGCCAGAATTGATCGCGGGTCATCGATTGGGCTTGCATGAATCGTTCCTGGGGGAAGGAAAAAGGCCGGGGCACGGCGGTCGCTGCCGTTGACCCCGGTGGACGATGATGGGTAGCGAAGACGTGAGCAGAACGTGCAGGCATCGCAAAGATCCGCTCGCCTTCACACGCTGGCGACATGTCCGTGCCGATTGAACGACGAACGCGCGACGGATTCGTATTCATCGATGTGGATCGAATCGCCGCATGGCGTGACAAACATGAGGCGTGCATGAAGATCCTGTGCCGCATGCACCTGTTCAGTCGGCGGGGTGAAGAGAATTGCACCTTGTGCGTGCGCGGGCACGCTAGCATCGGCGCGCGCTGCACCGGGAGTCCCTTGCTTGCGGTCGTGGTTGCGTTGCCCAACCCGCCGAGGCGAATCGGCATGGAGTTCCCGCGCACATGCAAGAACCGACATTCCGCAGTGATTCGACCGCCGCCACCGCGCCGGACACCGTCAGGAGCGTCCCGTTGCTGTGGACCAGCGGCTGGGACTCGACCTTCCAGCTGCTGCGGCTGCTGCTCCTGCATCGCCTGCCGGTGACGCCGTATTACCTGGAGGACCCGTCACGGGCATCGACGGCCACCGAACGCCGCAGCATCCAGCGCATCACCGCGGCGTTGCACGAATCGCATCCGGAAACCCGCGCACTGCTGCGGCCGCTGCGGGTATTCCAGGTGGCGGAACTGGCGCGCGACCCGGTCATCACCGAGGCCTTGCGCGAGGTGCGATCGCGGGTCTACATCGGCAGCCAGTATGAATGGCTGGCGCTGTTCTGCCGCCAGCATGCGCCGCCCGGCATCGAACTGAGCGTGCACGTGGACGACAAGGTGCAGGCGCTGCTGGAGGATTTCGTGCAGCCGTTCGAGACCGCCGGCGGTTATCGCAGCCACCGCGTCGAGTCGCGCCATGCGGGGGCAGCGCCGAACACACCCTGTTCCATCATTTCGGCTTCCCGCTGTTCCAGATCGACAAGCGGGCGATGGAGCGCGAAGCCGAAGCCGCCGGCTGGCACCGGCTCATGGACATGACCTGGTTCTGCCATCGGCCGGTGAACGGAAAGCCCTGCGGCGCCTGCGCGCCATGCGTGTACACCATCGAGGAAGGGCTTGCGTGGCGCGTGCCGCGTTCGCGCCGGATGCTGTCGTTCTTCTATCGCAAGCTGGCGCTGCCGTTGAAACCACCGCTGCGCGCCGCGCTGGCTTCGGTGCGGCGGCGGTAACCGCGCGCGTTGGTGACGGAAAAGTAAAAACCCCGCCGTAGGCGGGGTTTTTTTTGGTCAGGCCACCTGGACGACGTGCAGCGCCCTGGGGTTGTTCCATTGCGCGAGCAGTTCGGCCTCGCGCGCCTTGGCCTCGTGCAGGTGGCGTTCCTTGACGTGGCCGTAGCCGCGGATGTGTTCGGGAATGCTGGCGATGTCCACCGCCAGTCCGATCCGATCGCCATCCAGCGAACCGAGCAGCTGATCCAGCGTGCGCTCGTAGTCGCTGATCAACTGGCGCTCGCCACGGCGCTCGGCGGTGCGGCCGAACACGTCGAAGGTGCCGCCGCGCAGGAAGCGCAGCTTCGCCAGCAGCCCGAAGGCCTTGAACACCCACGGGCCGTATTCCTTCTTCATCAGGCGGCCCTGCGCGTCCTTTTTGGCGAACAGCGGCGGCGCCAGATGGAAGTGCACTTCATAGTCGCCCTCGAACTGCTGCTGCAGGCGCCGCTGGAACTCGCCGCTGGTGTACAGCCGCGCCACCTCGTACTCGTCCTTGTACGCCATCAGCTTGAAGAAGTAACGGGCGACCGCCTCGGTCAGTGCGGTGGAACCCGGCGCCTTCACGTTCTCGGCGGCGCGCACGCGGGTGACCAGATCGCGATAGCGGCTGGCGTAGGCGGCATCCTGGTACTCGGTAAGGAAGGCCACGCGGCGCGCGATCAGTTCGTCCAGCGAGCGCGACAGGCGCAGGTCGTCCAGCGGCAGGAACGCCACTTCGCCGCCGCTGGTGCCGCCTTCCGGCAGGCCGCGCAGTTCGCTCTCGTTGTTCGGATTGCGTGGCGCGGCGTTGGCGCCCCACTCGGTGCTTTCCCATTCGCCCGGCGGCAGGATGCGCAGGTTGCGCGGGGTGCGTTCGGATTCGGTCTGGGTGTTGCGGATCAGCCCGGCGGCTTCCTGCACGGCCTGCGGATCGACCACGGCCAGACGGCCCCAGGCGAACGCGCGCCGGTTCATTTCGATCGCCGCGCCATTGAGTTCGACCGCGCGCATGATCGCGTCGAACGAAATCGGCACCAGGCCCTGCTGCCAGGCGTAGCCGAGCATGAACAGGTTGGCGGCGATCGCGTCGCCCATCAGCGCGGTGGCCAGCTGGGTGGGTTGTAAGAAGCACGGATCGCGACCGCCCAGCGCCACCTTCACGCCGGTGATGATGTCGGTGGCCGGGAACTGCATGTCCGGGCGGGTGGTGAAGGTACCGGGCATCGCTTCGTAGGTGTTCAGCACCACCTGCGAGCGTTCGCCGCGCACCTTGGACAGCACCCAGTAATCGTTCACCACCACCATGTCGCAACCCAGCACCAGATCGGCCTCGCCGGCGGCGATGCGCACGGCGTGGATATCCTCCGGCGTGCGCGCGATGCGGATGTGGGTGGTCACCGCGCCGCCCTTCTGGGCCAGGCCGGTCTGATCCAGCACGCTCGCACCCTTGCCTTCCAGGTGGCCGGCCATGCCCAGCAGCGCGCCGATGGTCACCACGCCGGTGCCGCCGACGCCGGTGATCAGGATGTTCCAGGGCTGCGCCAGATCCGACTTGAAGGTCGGCGCCGGCAGGTTCTCCAGCTTCTCGGCCACGGCGACTTTCTTGCCCTTGCGCGGGTTGCCGCCGTGGACGGTGACGAAGCTGGGGCAGAAGCCGTTGACGCAGGAGAAGTCCTTGTTGCAGTTGGACTGATCGATTTCGCGCTTGCGCCCGAACTCGGTTTCCTTCGGCAGCACCGACACGCAGAAGCTCTTCACGCCGCAGTCGCCGCAGCCTTCGCAGACCAGCGTGTTGACCATCGTGCGCTTGGCCGGATCCGGCAGCTTGCCGCGCTTGCGGCGGCGGCGCTTCTCGGTGGCGCAGACCTGGTCGTAGATGAGGATGGAAACCCCCTTCACCTTGCGCAGCTGCTTCTGCACCTCTTCCAGCTGGCCGCGATCATGGAACTCGACGCCGGTCGGGAACAGCTCGCGGCGGCTCCACTTGCGCACGTCGTCGCTGACCACGACGATGGTGTCCCACGCCCTCGGCGCGCATCATGTGGGCGATCTGCGGCACGCTCAGGGTGCCCGTCGACCGGCTGGCCGCCGGTCATCGCGACCGCGTCGTTGTAGAGAATCTTGTAGGTGATGTTGACGCCGGTGGCGACCGACTGCCGCACCGCCAGCGAACCGGAATGGAAGAACGTGCCGTCGCCGAGGTTCTGGAACACGTGCTCGGTTTCGGTGAACGGCGCCTGCCCCGACCAGGTGACGCCTTCGCCGCCCATGTGGGTGAAGGTGTCGGTGTCGCGATCCATCCACGTCACCATGTAGTGGCAGCCGATGCCGCCGAGCGCGCGCGAGCCTTCCGGCACCACCGTGGAGGTGTTGTGCGGACAGCCGCTGCAATAGTGCGGCACGCGCGGGAAGCTGGCGCGCGGCAGCGCGAGCTCGGCTTCCTTGTCCTCCATCCAGCGCAGGCGCTGCTCGATGGACTCGTTGCTGGTCGAGCTGGATTGAAGCAGGCGTTGGATGCGGCGGCCGATCACGCCGGCGATGGTGCCGGGGTGAGTTCGCCGGTGGACGGCAGGATCCATTCGCCGGCTTCGTCGTACTTGCCGACGATGGAGGGGCGCTGGCCCGCGCTGGCCGGCCAGTTGTAGAAGTATTCCTTCATCTGCCGCTCGATGAAGGCGCGTTTCTCCTCCACCACCACGATGTCTTCCAGACCGCGCGCGAATTCGGCGATGCCGATCGGCTCCAGCGGCCAGGTCATGCCGACCTTGTACACGCGGATGCCGATGTCGGCGCAGGCGCGCTCGTCCAGGCCCAGGTATTCCAGCGCCTGCAGCACGTCCAGGTAGCTCTTGCCGGTGGTGACGATGCCCAGCCGTGCGCGTGGCGAATCCAGCACGACGCGATCGATGCGGTTGGCGCGGGCGAACGCCTGCGCGGCCTTGACCGCGTAGCGGTGCAGGCGCATTTCCTGATCCAGCGGCGGATCCGGCCAGCGGATGTTGAGGCCGCCGGCGGGCATGTCGAAATCCTCCGGCAGCAGGATGGTGCGCGCGAACGGATTCACTTCCACCGAGGCCGAGGATTCCACCGTCTCGGCGATCGTCTTGAAGCCGACCCAGCGGCCGGTGTAGCGGCTCATCGCCCAGCCGACCAGGCCCATGTCGAGGATGTCCTGCACGCCGGCTGGATTGAGCACCGGCATCATCGCGCTGACGAACTCGTCTTCCGAACCGTGCGGCAGGGTCGAGCTGCGGCAGGCGTGATCGTCGGCGGCCAGCGCCAGCACGCCACCGTGCTTCGAGGTGCCGGCGGCGTTGCCGTGCTTGAACACGTCGCCGCAGCGATCCACGCCCGGTCCCTTGCCGTACCACATCGAATACACGCCATCGACCTTGGCGCCGGGGAACAGATTGGTCTGCTGGGTGCCCCAGACCATGGTCGCGCCGAGATCCTCGTTGAGGCCGGGCGTGAACTTCACCGCCGCCGCTTCCAGGTGTTTGCGCGCACGCCACAGCTCAAGATCGAAGCCGCCCAGCGGCGAGCCGCGATAGCCGCTGATGAAGCCGGCGGTGTTCAGGCCGGCGGCCTGATCGCGCAGGCGCTGCATCAGCGGCAGCCGGACCAGCGCCTGCACGCCGCTCAGGTAGATGCGGCCATCGGTGCGGGTGTACTTGTGTTCGAGGGTGTAGTCGTTGTCCAGCACGCCGATCTGCGGGGTGTTGGCGGACGACGGCGAGGTCAGTTCGGCGGTGCTGGTCATGGGCTGGCCCCTGGAGCGGCTGGCGTGATCCGGCCAAGGCGGCCGGACGCGAAAGGCGCGAATTGTAACAGTGGGGTCCGTGCGGGCCGTGTTTCCATAACCCAAATCCCCCCTCAATCCCCCTTTTTTCGCTTTCAACAGCCGCATGGCTGGTCAAGGGGGAGGTAAAAGCCGGAGAGTTCAGGCATCGCGCGCCGTTTAGCCCCCTTTGCAAAAGGGGGCAGGCGCCGAAGGCGACGGGGGATTTGCTCTTGGCGGGGAGAGCAAGAGTCCCTTGTTCTTCCTTTTACCTTTGAAGAACACCCACCATCCCATTGCTCAGAGATCAAACCCCAGCAGCAGCGGATCATGATCCGAGCTGCGCCAGGGCTGGCCGGCATCGCCGTGGAGGTAGCCGGCGCTGTCCGGCGAGTCGGCGTTGAGGTGCCACTCGGCCGCGCCGCGCAGACGTGCCGACAGCGCGGGGGTGAGCAGGGCGTGATCCAGGCGGCCGCTCAGGCCGTTGTAGACGTAGCTGTAGGGCTGCTTCGCCTTGGCCACGGCGAAGGCGTCGCGCCAGCCGGCCTCGCGCAGCCAGCGCACCGGATCCTCCATCGCATAGGCGTTGAAGTCGCCAAGGATGACCGTCATCGCACCGCCCTGGCCGTCGGGTCCTGCTTCAGCCACGCGTCCAGGCGTTGCGCCGAATCCAGCCGCAACGCATTCCAGCAACCCTGGGTGTCGCCCTGATCCTGATCGGCGCCGGTGGCTTCCGAGCAGCCCTTGGATTTGAAGTGGTTGGCCACGACCACGAACGCCGGGCCCTGCCCGCGCCTGAACGCCTGCGCCAGCGGCACCCGGCTGCGATCGCCGAACGGACCGCCGCCAGCGTGGCGGGCTGGCCCACCGGCGTGATCCGGGAGGCGCGATAGATCAGGCCGACCCGGATGGTGTCCGGCCCCGGTCCCTGGCCGGCGTCGATGAAGCGCCAGTCGCCGCCCTTCGCGTTCAGGGCCGCGACGAACTGGGCCAGGCTGGAATCGGGCCCGTAGCCGTCGTTCTCCAGTTCCATCAGCGCCGCCACGTCGGCGTCGAGCGCGCGCACGGTGGCGACCAGCTTGGCCAGCTGCGCCTGCAATTGCGCGGGGGTCTTGGCGCCGCGCGGGGTCGGGAAGCCGCCGCCGTGGCCGTCGCCGTTGAACAGGTTCTCCAGGTTGAACGCCGCGATCTTCAGCGTGCCGGCGACGCGCGGAGCGAGCGGGTAGGCGGCCGCGGGCAGGGCGAGCGGCCGGGTCAGTTGCAGGCGATGGCTGCCATGACGCTCGTCGACGATGCCTTCCACGTCTTTCAGGACGGTGCCCACGCGCGGGATCGCTTGTTCGCCGAGCCAGGCGATGGCCCCGGGATCCCGATCGCCGCTCCGTCTCCAGGGTCAGTCGGCGGCGGGTGTTGTCCTTCAGCACCTGCTTGAACGCATCGCTGCCGGGCGCGGCCATTTCGCTGGGCTGCCACAGCCGGCCCTCGAACGCGGTGGTGAGTTCGCCGAAGCGTTCGACCTGATCGGTGCCGCTGACGGTGAGCGGCGCGGCGATGCGCACGCGCATGCCTTCCAGCGTTTCCCTAGTCGGCGGGCGGCGCATCCACACCCACGTTTCGATCCGCGGAACCGGCGCGCCGAGGCGTTCGAGGTCGCCCGGCGTGATCGCGGTCAGCCGGCTGCCCTGGCGGCCCAGTTCCCGTTCGGTGACCTCGCCGCGCACGCGGTAGCGCTGGCCGGCCTTCGGGATTTCGCCGTCATCGGCGTTGGCGTCGAAAGCGAGCGGAACGAACACGGCATCCGAGGTCGCCGGATCGCCGTCGCCGCCATCCTGCAGGAAGAACCCGCCCAGGCCCTGGCGGAAATCGGCGGTGACCACGCCTTCCACCGTGACCGTCCGCCCCACCAGCGGACTGGCCGCGCCGGTGCCCTGGACCTGGCCGATGGCGATGACGTCGGCATCCCCGGCCCGGGCCATCGCGGCGCAGGTCAGCAGGGCGGTAGCGAGCAGGGCGCGGCGAAGGGGCATGGCGATGTCTGGCGGATTGTCGAGCCGGACATGATAGCCAGCGGGGATGACGGGTGACGGGTCAGGCGCCAATGCCCTTCGACCGCCGAATGGCGGGTCAATCCTCCTCGGTCCGCTTTTGGCCCGTCATCGTTACCTGGGAAGCTTGCAGTTGGCGCGGAGAGCGAATCCCCCTCAGTCCCCCTTTTACAAGGGGAGGCAAGATATCGGGGTGATCCGGGATCGGCGTTGCAAGCCCCCTTTTTCAAAAGGGGGCGGGCGCCGAAGGCGACCGGGGATTGGCTCTTGGCGCGGAGTTCAAACCCCCAACAAAAAACGCCGCCCGAAGGCGGCGTTTTCAGCGACGCGGGCAAGCCGGAGGCTTACTTCACGTTCGCCAGCATCCAGTCGACCGTGGCGTGGATCTGCTCTTCGGTCAGGGCCGGATTGCCGCCCTTCGGGGGCATGATGCCGCCGTCCGGACCGGTGAAGCCCTCGATGGCGTGCTTGTACAGGGTGTCCTTGCCCTTGGCTGCGCGCGCGCCCATGCCGGCGGCGGTCAGCATCGGGGCGTTGCCGGTGCCGTTCTTGTGGCAGGCGCCGCACAGGTTGTCGAAGATGACCTGGCCGTCGGTGGTGCCGCCATAGGCGACCTGGGAAGCGGCGGCGGCGGCGGCGGCGGCCTGCGCGGCGGCCTGGGCCGCGGCACCGGTGGCGCCGGCGTACACCGCGCCCGACGGGGCGATGCGACCCTCGGTGCGCTTGGCGGCTTGCGGGTTCACTTCCGCCGGGATCGAGGAGTGCAGGAAATGCGCACCGATGATCAGGCCGAGGGTGACCACCACCAGAAAGCCGATCACCATCGAGAAATGCTTCAGGAATTCGAGGTCGTAATTACGCACTTTCCACCTTTGGCAGCACGGCTGGAAACCGCGCTTGGCTACGAAAAACGGGGGAGCCGGAAGCCGTCATCGACGGATTCCCGGACAGATGCCGGACGCGGGCGCCCTGGGCAAGGCGCCCATTATAAGCAGGGCGGCCGGTTTTGCCTCAACCGCCGGGACTCAGGGGCACCAGTACGTGCGCACCGGGGCCGGGGCCTGGCGCAGGACCGCGGCGACCGGCGCCTGGGTGGCCGGATCGGCCAGCGCGGCGTCCAGCACCTCGCGCTTGGCCGCGCCTTCGATATGCAGGTACAGCCGGCGCGCGGCCAGCAGCACCGGCAGGGTCAGGGTGATGCGGGCCTCGCCGGCGCCGGGCGCGCGCATCGGCAGCAGGCGCGCCGGCGAGGCCGGATCCAGCGCCGCGGCCAGGTGATCCCCGCCCGGGAAGAACGAGGCGGTATGGCCGTCGGTGCCCATGCCCAGCACGATCGCGTCGAACGCCGCCGGCAGGCCGGCGAAACGCCGTTCCAGTTCGGCCAGGGCGTCCTCCGGCTCCGGGGTGTCGCGGAACAGCGGCAGGAAATGCGCCGCCGCGGCCGCGCCGCGCAGCAGGTGTTCGGCCAGCAGGCGGGCGTTGGAACGCTCGTTGTCCGGCGCCACCCAGCGTTCGTCGATCAGGGTGACGGTGACCTTGTCCCAATCCAGCGATTGTTCCGACAGTCGCTGCAGGAATCGCTTGGGCGTGGTGCCGCCGGACAGCGCCAGCAGCGCGCCGCCGCGGGCCTGGATGCCTTCGCGCAGATCCGTGGCGACCGCCGCGGCCAGGGCGCCGGCCAGCGCCTCGCTGTCGGCGAAGGTGATCAGTTCGTTCGGACGGGGGGAGGAGGGAATGGGTCACGCGCTTATACCGTGTCCTCGTGCCAGGTCCGGCCGTCGCGTTCGACCAGCGCCACCGCCGCGCTCGGTCCCCACGAACCGGCGGTGTACGGCTTGGGCGCGTCGCGCTGGTTTTCCCAGCTGGCGAGGATCGGGTCGATCCACTTCCACGCCGCCTCGACCTCGTCGCGGCGCATGAACAGGGTCGGATTGCCGCGCACCACGTCCATCAGCAGGCGCTCGTAGGCTTCCGGCTGGTGCACGCCGAACGCTTCGGCGAAGCTCATGTCCAGCGGCACGTGCTGAAGGCGCAGGCCGCCCGGACCGGGGTCCTTGATCATCAGCCACAGCTTCACGCCCTCGTCCGGCTGCAGGCGCAGGACCAGCTTGTTGCCCATCACCGGGCCGGCGCCATGCTCGAAGATCGAATGCGGGATCTGCTTGAACGCAATCACGATTTCCGACACGCGCTCGGGCAGGCGCTTGCCGGTGCGCAGGTAGAACGGCACGCCGGCCCAGCGCCAGTTGTCCACTTCCGCCTTCAGCGCCACGAAGGTTTCGGTGCGCGAATCCTCCCGGCCCAGTTCGTCCAGGTAGCCCGGCACCGCCATGCCGTTGACCGCGCCGGCGCGGTACTGGCCGCGCACGGTCAGGTGGCTGATCTCGTCGGCGGTGATCGGGCGCAGCGAACGCAGCACCTTGAGCTTCTCGTCGCGCACCGCGTCGGCTTCCAGCGCCGCCGGCGGTTCCATCGCCACCATGCACAGCAGCTGCAACAGGTGGTTCTGGACCATGTCGCGCAGCGCGCCGGAGGTGTCGTAGTAGGTCGCGCGCTTCTCCAGGCCGACCGTCTCGGCCACGGTGATCTGCACGTGGTCGATGTGGTTGGCGTTCCACAGCGGCTCGAACAGGATGTTGGCGAAGCGCAGCGCCAGCAGGTTCTGCACCGTTTCCTTGCCCAGGTAGTGATCGATGCGGAAGATCTGGCTTTCGGCGAACGCACTGCCGACCGCGTCGTTGATCACCGTCGCGCTGGCCAGGTCATGGCCGATCGGCTTCTCGATCACCACCCGCGACTGGCCGCCGTTGAGGCCATGCGCGCGCAGGCGGTCGCACAGGTTCACGAACAGGCTGGGGCTGGTGGACAGGTAGAACACCCGGATGCGATCGCCCTGTGCCTGGAGCGCGCTGGCGAACTCTTCCCAGCCCTCGTCCTTGGTCGCGTCCAGCGCGTGGTAGCCGAGCTTCTCCAGGAAGGCGGGCAGCTTGGCCTTGAGCGCCTCGTCGTTGCCGGCCGCGCGCTGCAGGGCGTCGCCCACCTTGGCGCGGTAGTCGGCGTCGGACTGCTTGTCGCGGGCCACGCCGATGATCCGGCTGTTCTCGCGGATCTGGCCGTCGGCATAGCGGCGCAGCAGGCCGGGCAGCAGCTTGCGCAGGGCCAGGTCGCCGGTGCCTCCGAAGATCACCAGATCGAAAGGGTCGACGGGCAGGGTCTTGGCGGTCACGTCGTCATCTCGTTCGCTTGTCAGGTGGGGAGGAACAATACCACCGGGCTACCACGCTGACCAATGAATCAGGCCAATGTAACCATTTGTCGGCGGATATTGCCTTTATTGGTACGTGAGTGGTATGTTTTGGGCCATGCAAAAAGCCCTGTTCGATGAATACCACCGCCTGCAGACCGGCGAGTCCACTCGCGCTGTGGCTTACCTGCGCCTGCGCCGCGCCCTGCAGAACCTGATGGACGCCGGCGTGCTGCGCTCGGGCCAGGCCCTGCCCAGCGAGCGCGATCTTGCCAACCTGCTGGGTCTGTCCCGCGTGACGATCCGCAAGGCACTGGCCGGCCTCATCGAAGCGGGCCTGCTGGTGCAGCGGCAGGGCGCCGGCACCTTTGTCGCCGAGCGCATCCTGCGCCAGTTCTCGCGCCTGACCAGCTTCACCGACGATCTGCGCGAACGCGGCCTCAATCCGCAGGTGAAATTCCTGGAGCGCAGCGTCGGCGAAGTGACGCCGGAAGAATCGATGGCGCTCAACCTGTCGCCGGGCAGCGGCGTGGTCCGCATGTACCGCCTGCGCCATGTCGACGGCGCGCCGATCGCGATCGAACGCACCCTGGTGCCGCTGTCGTTGCTGCCGGATCCGGAAACCGTCACCACTTCGCTGTACGAGGCGCTCGATGCGCACGGCAACCGCCCGCGCCGCGCGCTGCAACGCCTGCGCGCGGTCGCGCTGGACGAGGAAGCCGCCCGCCACCTGGAACTGCCGGTCGGCGCCCCCGGCCTGCTGGTCGAACGCCGCGCCTTCCTGGAAGACGGCCGCGTGGTCGAATCCACCCGTTCCTACTATCGCGGCGACGCCTACGATTTCGTCGCCGAATTGCAGAGCGAATAGCCCCGGCGCGCACTGCCGGGAACGCACCGATTGCCATCGCGGCAACTCACGGCGCGAATGCCCCACCACCCCAGGTAGGAGCGGCCTCCGGCCGCGAGCTCTCCCGCGCGACGCCCGGCTGCGATGGCGATGGCGGCGATGGCGGGGGTGACCGCGCAAAGGCTCGCGGCGGGACGCCGCTCCTACAACGTCCCGCTCACGGCGCGAA
>OFCY01000050.1_pt1 | contig 23594 bp, 28 predicted proteins | sample 1520981 | NCBI WGS metagenome assembly OFCY01 (sample SAMEA2532533, study PRJEB24079) | metagenome
TTCACCGCGCAATACCAGGCCAGTGCGCTGGGCATGCTCGGCGAAGGTCAGATGAGCGTCACCGCGCAGGGCAACAACCGCTGGCAGTACAGCCTGAGCATCCGCAACCAATTGGTCGACCTGAGCCAGAAGACCGTGTTCGACGAACAGAATGGCCGCCTGCGCCCGCTGTCCAGCAGCGACAGTTCGCGCATCCTGGTCAAGAAGAAGTCGGTTGACACGGTCTACGACTGGAGCAAGTCGCAGGCCACCTGGACCGGCGACATCAAGCCGGACCGCGCCGGACCGCTCAAGCTGCAACCGGGCGACATGGACGCGCTGCTGGTCAACCTGGCCATCGTGCGCGATGTCGCCGCCGGCAAGCCGCTGCGCTACCGCATGGTCGAGAACGGCCGCGCCAAGCCGATGAGCTACCAGGTCGCCGGCAAGGAACAGATCACCGTGGCCGGCAAGTCCCAACAGGCCACCAAGCTGGTACGCACCGACGGCAACAAGCAGATGATCGTCTGGGTGGTGCCGGACATGCCGGTGCCCGCGCGCATCCTGCAGCGCGAGAACGGCCAGGATTCCATCGACCTGACCATCAAGTCCTGGCGCTGAGCCCGACTGGAAAGCAAAAAAAGCCCGGCATTGCCGGGCTTTTTTCTTGCGGTTGATCCGCCGTTACTTCTTGCCGCCGGCTTCGGCTTCGTCGGCCACCGTGGTCCGGCAGTCCACCCGGATCGACTGGCCGTTGCTGCGCCAGGCGTAGGAACGGCATTCACGCCGGCCCTCGGTCTGCTTCTCCACCACCACCGCGTAGAACGCCTGCATGATTTCCTGCTCGGTGACGGTGCCGTCGCCGTTCCAGTCCATGTCCTTGTTGGAAATGCCGCTGGTGCCGGCGGCACCGGTGAAATGCAGGTAGGCCAGAATCGCCAGCAGCAGGGCGAAGAACACCAGCAGTGCCTTGCGCCGGGGCGAGAAACGTGTGCGCTTGGTCGTCGACATCGTGGCGTACTCAGGAAATCCGGCGGATCTTGGCGCCCAGCGCGCCCAGCTTTTCTTCGATGTTCTCGTAGCCGCGATCCAGGTGGTAGATGCGGTCGATCACGGTGTCGCCCTCGGCGACCAGGCCAGCCAGGATCAGCGACGCCGAAGCGCGCAGGTCCGTGGCCATCACCGGCGCGCCGCTGAGTTTTTCCACCCCGCGCACGATCGCGGTGTGGCCTTCCACGCGGATGTCCGCGCCCAGGCGCAGCAGTTCGTTCACGTGCATGAAGCGGTTTTCGAAAATGGTTTCGTTGATCACGCCCACGCCCTCGGCCACGCAGTTCAGCGCCATCAGCTGCGCCTGCATGTCGGTGGGGAAAGCCGGATACGGCGCGGTGGTCAGGCTGACCGCGCGCGGGCGCTTGCCGAGCATGTCCAGGCTGATGCTGTCTTCGGTCGTCTCGATCGAGGCGCCGGCCTCGCTCAGCTTGTCCAGCACCGCGTCGAGGGTGTCGCCACGCGCGCGGCGGGCGATGATGCGGCCGCCGGTCATCGCCGCGGCGACCAGGAACGTGCCGGTCTCGATGCGATCCGGCAGCACCGCGTGACGACCGCCGTTGAGGCGCTCGACGCCGCGGACGACGATGCGCGGCGTGCCGGCGCCCTCGATGTCCGCGCCCAGCGCGATCAGGCAGTTGGCCAGATCGGTGATTTCCGGTTCCATCGCGGCGTTCTCGAGCACCGTGGTGCCCTCGGCCAGGGTCGCGGCCATCAGCACGTTCTCGGTGCCGGTGACGGTGACCATGTCGAACACATAGCGACCGCCCTTCAGGCGCTTGGCCTTGGCCTTCACGTAGCCGTTTTCGACCACGATGTCGGCGCCCAGCGCCTGCAGCCCCTTGATGTGCTGGTCGACCGGACGCGAACCGATCGCGCAGCCGCCCGGCAGCGAGACCTCCGCCGCGCCGTACTTGGCCAGCAGCGGGCCCAGCACCAGGATCGAGGCGCGCATGGTCTTGACCAGTTCGTAGGGCGCCACGTGCTGGTTGACGCTGCGCGGATCGACGGTGATGCCGCTGCCGCGCGACAGGGTGCCCTCGTCGATGCTGATGCCCGCGCCCAGCTCGCCGAGCAGCTTGATGGTGGTGACCACGTCGTGCAGGTGCGGCACGTTGGTGATTTCCACCGGCGCATCGGCGAGCAAGGTGGCGCAAAGAATCGGCAATACCGCGTTCTTGGCGCCGGAGATGGTGACTTCACCCTGGAGCGGGATACCGCCGGTCACTACGATTTTCTGCATGGATCACTCGAATGGGATGAGGGTGACGGGAAGAGGGGATTGAAGCGCGGAGCGCCCGGCTCATTCGCCGGGACGGGTCCGGTGCTGCTCGGCGTCGTCGTGGATGTCGTACCACTCCGCCTTGGAACCGACAAAGATGTGCATCGACGGCCCGGCCGGCAAGGGGGTGTCCAGCGTTCCCACCCGCAGCCGCAGCATGTCCGGCATGGCGTCGCGGCGACTGTACAACGGCGACGCGCAGCGCCGGCAGAACATCCGGTGGACGCCGGGCGAGGATTCGTAGCCGGCCAGCAGTTCCGCGCCTTCGAGCAACTCGAAATCGCCGGTGGCGATCGGCACCACCGCCTGGAATGCCGAGCCGTTGGCCTTGCGGCAGCGCGAGCAATGGCAGACCACCATCGCCCCCGGTTCGCCGCGCACCCGGTAGCGGATGCCGCCACACAGGCAATTGCCGGAAAGCGCGGGAGCCGAAGGCGCGGTCATCCGGCTTATTTGCCGTCCGGGGTGACCGTCTTCAGGGCCAGCGCGTGGATGGCGCCTCCCATCAGATCGCCCAGGGTGGCGTAGACCATCCGGTGCCGGGCCAGCGGCAACTTGCCGCGGAAGGCTTCCGCCACCACCGTCGCCTCGAAGTGCACGCCGTCCTCGCCCTCGACCTGCGCCTGCGCGCCGGGGAGGCCGGATTCGATGAGTTTACGGATGGTTTCGGCGTCCAACGGGCATTTCCTAATAAAATGGCCGCCTATTCTACTCCCGGCACGGCGCGCGCATGCCCCAGACGCTTCCCCACAATCCGGCCGTGCAGGACGCCCAATTGGCCGCCAGCGGGCGACGCGTGATCGACATCGAGGCACAGGCGCTGACCGCGCTGGCCAGCCGCCTCGATGGCAGCTTCTCCGCGGCCTGCCAGGCGATCCTGGCCAGCCGCGGCCGGGTCGTGGCGACCGGCATGGGCAAGTCCGGGCACATCGCGCGCAAGATCGCCGCCACCCTCGCCTCCACCGGCACCCCGGCCTTCTACGTGCATCCGGGCGAAGCCGGGCATGGCGATCTGGGCATGATCACCGACACCGACGTGGTGCTGGCGATTTCCTATTCCGGCGAATCGGACGAACTGCTGATGCTGCTGCCGGTGCTCAAGCGCCAGGGCAACACCGTCATCGCGATGACCGGCAGGCCGGGCTCCACGCTGGCGCGCGAATCCAGCCTGCATCTGGACGTCAGCGTGCCGGCCGAAGCCTGCCCGCTCGATCTGGCCCCGACCAGCAGCACCACCGCGACCCTGGCGATGGGCGACGCGCTGGCGGTGGCCCTGCTCGAAGCCCGCGGCTTCACCGCCGACGACTTCGCCCGCTCCCACCCAGCCGGCAGCCTCGGCCGCCGCCTGCTGCTGCACATCACCGACGTCATGCATGCCGGCGACGACGTGCCGCGGGTCGGCGAGGACGCCACCTCAGCGAAGCCCTGATGGAAATGAGCCGCAAGCGCCTGGGCATGACCGCGGTGATCGACGCCGGCGGACGCCTGGTCGGCCTGTTCACCGACGGCGACCTGCGCCGGACCCTGGACAGCCCCGGGCTGGACATCCGCCACGCGCGCATCGCCGAGCTGATGACCCGCCAGCCCAAGACCATCGGTGCCGACCAATTGGCGGTGGAAGCGGCCCGGATGATGGAAACCCATAAAATCAGCGGCCTGATCGTGGTCGACGCTGAACAGCGGCCGGTCGGAGCCCTTAACATTCATGACCTGTTGCGCGCGCGCGTGGTCTAAGGTGCGCTGATATCCGGAAGGGGCTGCCGGGAATCGCCATTCCCGTCCTTCCGGTCCTTTCCGGCCGCGCGGTCCCCGCTCTCCCCGCTTCCTCTTTCCTGCAGACGCCATGCCCCTGTCCCACCTCGCCGATATCGACGATGCCCTGATTGCCCGCGCCCGCCAGGTGCGGCTGGCCTGCTTCGACGTCGACGGCACGCTGACCGATGGCCGCCTGCTCTACGACGACGAGGGCCGGGAATCCAAGGCGTTCCACATCCACGACGGCCAGGGCCTGGTCCTGCTGCGCCGCGCCGGCATCGAGGTGGCCCTGATCACCGCCCGCCACAGCCCCGCGGCGGAACGCCGCGCGCGCGAGCTGGGCGTGCGCATCCACACCGGGGTCAAGGACAAGCTGGCCCAGGTCGATGCCCTCTGCGCCGAACTGGGGCTGGAACGCGCCCAGGTGGCCTTCATGGGCGACGATCTTCCGGATGTGCCGCCGCTGCGCGCGGTCGGCCTGGCCATCGCGCCGGCCGACGCCCACGCCTGGACCGCCCGCCACGCCCACTGGCGCACCCGCGGCCGCGCCGGTCGTGGTGCCGCCCGCGAAGCCTGCGACCTGTTGCTGGGCGCGCAGGATCAGGCTGCCGGCCTGTGGGAAGGCATCGCATGAACTGGCGCCTGACCATTGGCCTGGTGCTGCTGGTGGCCGCCATCCTCAGCGGCTGGTCGGCCTGGAAGCAGCGCGCCCGCCCGGAAGCCGGCGGGGCCGGCCCGGACCGCTCCGACTACGTGATGCACGACTTCGAGGTCGTCGCGCTCGACAAGCAGGGCAAGGAAGCGGTGACCCTGCGCGCCCCGGAAATGCACCGCAATCCCGCCGACCAGAGCCTGTCGATCACCACCCCGCTGTTCCTGCTGCCCGACAGCGAGGGCAAGTACTGGCAGATGCGCTCCAAGACCGGCTGGATGAGCCCGGATCACTCGGAACTGCGGCTGCTGACCGACGTCCAGGGCACCAGCCCGGCCGATGCGCCGCCGCCGACCACCTTCCGTACCGAGCGGCTGGACGTCTTCCCGGACAAGAATCTGGCCACCACCGAGCTTCCGGTCACCATCACCCGGCCCGGTTCTATACTCAGCGGGGTCGGTTTCGAGACCCACCTCAAGAACAAAACCTACGAATTCAAATCCCAGGTCAAAAGTGTCTATGCACCCAAGTCTGCGCGCTAGCGCCCTGTTGCTTCCGCTCCTGCTGGCCTGCACCGCGGCGTGGGCCAAGTCGTCCGATCGCAACCAGGAAATGGTCATCGATGCCGGCCACCAGAACGGCTCGTACGAAGGCAACAGCAAAATCATGCTGAGCAAGGGCGTGGCCGTCACCCAGGGCTCGCTGGACATCCGCTCCAGCACCGGCGAGATCTACATGAACAACGGTGAGATCTCGCGCGCGGTGTTCACCGGCAAGCAGGTCAAGCTGAAGCAGCAGATGGACGATGGCTCCTGGATGGACGCCACCGCCGATCGCGTCGAGTACGACATGACGACCGAGACCATCACCTTCATCGGCAACTACACGGTGAAGTCGCCGCGCGGCTCCAACAGCGGCCAGAAGATGGTCTACAACACCAAGACCGGCAACATGGAAAGCGGCGGCGACGGCACCCGCGTGCGCACCGTGATCAAGCCGAAGTCGGCGCAGCCGCAGGGTACCAAGTGATGCTGACCGCAAATGGGCTGCGCAAGACCTACCGCCAGCGCAAGGTCGTCAGCGACTTCGGACTGAGCCTGGAAGCCGGCGAGGTGGTCGGCCTGCTGGGCCCCAACCGGCGCCGGCAAGACCACCTGCTTCTACATGATCGTCGGCCTGGTCGCCGCCGACGCGGGCAAGATCGAACTGGACGGACAGGACATCACCGCCGAGCCGATGTACCGGCGCGCCAAGCTCGGCGTGGGCGTACCTGCCGCAGGAACCCTCCGGTGTTCCGCAAGCTGACCGTGGCCGACAACATCCGCCTGGTGCTGGAACTGCGCGAGGACCTGGACCAGGCCGGCATCAAAATAAACTGGCCTCGCTGCTGGACGAACTGCAGATCGGCCACGTCTCCGAGCAACTGGGCGCCAGTCTGTCCGGCGGCGAACGTCGGCGCTGCGAAATCGCCCGGGCGCTGGCCGCACGGCCGCGCCTGATGCTGCTGGAAGAGGTATTCGCCGGCGTGGACCCCATCTCGGTCGGCGAGATCCAGCGCATCGTCAAGCACCTCAAGAACCGCGGCATCGGCGTGCTGATCACCGACCACAACGTGCGCGAGACCTTGGGAATCTGCGACCGGGCGTATATCCTCAACGAAGGCAGCGTACTGGCGCAGGGGGCACCGGACGCGCTGCTGGCCAATCCGGACGTGCGGCGCGTGTACCTGGGGGGAAACCTTCCGTCTCTGAGGGCAGGGCCGCACCACCCGGACCGCAGGCCGTGCCGCCGCCTTCGGACATCGGATGAAACCACGCCTCCAGACATCGCTGGGACAGCAACTGGTCATGACGCCGCAGCTGCGTCAGGCCATCCGCTTGCTGCAGATGTCGACCGCGGAGCTGGAGGTGGAAATCACCCAGGCCGTGGAATCCAATCCCCTGCTCGACTGGGCCGACGATGCGCCCGCCGCTGGGGAAGATGGCCCGCCGGCCGAGGCCGAGCGCGGCAACCAGGAAGAATCCCGCCACGACGAGGACGGCGCGTCCGGCGACGACGACTGGGCACCGGACGAAGGACCATGGGCCACCTCGGGCGGCGGCTCCTTCGATGATGACGATCCCGGCAGCGCGGCCGAGCGGATCGCCGAAACCGACACCCTGCGCGATCACCTGCTCTGGCAGCTCCATCTGTCGCACCTGTCGCCGCGGGATCGCCGCATCGGCAGCGCACTGATCGATGCGCTGGAAGAAGACGGCTACCTGCGCGAACCGCTCTCCGGCATCGCCGAGACCCTGAAGCGGATCTGGAAGCCAGCGAGGACGAGATCAGCGTGGTGCTGCACCAGTTGCAGCGCTTCGATCCGGTCGGCGTGGGCGCCCGCAACCTCGGCGAATGCCTGCGCCTGCAACTGCTGGTGCTCAGCGACGACACGCCCGGCAAGGCGCTGGCGCTGCGCATCGCCGCTGGTCCGCTGGATCGGCTGCCGCGCAGCGGCGTGGCCGGCATCGCCACCGAACTCAAACAACCGCTGGCTGAAGTGGAAACCGCGGTCGCCCTGCTGCGCACCCTGGATCCCAAGCCCGGCGCGCAGATCGGCGAGCTGGGCAGCGATACCTACGTGGTGCCCGACTGCGTGGTCTGGCGCCAGCGCGGCGTCTGGCGGGCGGCCCTGGCCGGCAACAACCTGCCCCGGATCGGCATTCATCGCGGCTACGAACAGATGATCCGGCGCTGCGGCGAAAGCGACGCCGGCTACCTCAAGGGGCACTTGCAGGAAGCCCGCTGGCTGCTCAAGAGCCTGGAGGCGCGCGGCGAGACCCTGCTCAAGGTCACCCGCTGCCTGATCCGTGAACAGGCCGGCTTCCTGGAATTCGGCGAACAGGCGCTGCGCCCGCTGACCCTGCGCGAGGTCGCCAGCGAAGTCGGCCTCCACGAATCCACGGTTTCACGGGCAATCGCGCGCAAGTACGTCCGCACGCCCCGTGGAACCCTGCCGCTGCGGGCCTTCTTCGCCTCCGGCATCGACACCGAGGGCGGCGGCGAGGCGTCCAGCACGGCCATCCAGGCCATGATCCGTCGGCTGATCGAACAGGAAAACCCGCGCAAACCCTTGTCCGACGCCAAGCTCGCGGACCTGCTGAAAGCCTCCGGCATCCCGGTGGCGCGGCGTACGGTCGCCAAATACCGTGAAGCCCTGCACATACTTTCGTCGCACGAACGCGTGCGCCTGGACTGAATCCGCGTTTTTCCTTCGCACCGCTTGATCACGGTCGGAATCAGGCCCATCTTGTCATCGTGGCGATTCGCCGCGTTGACGGAGATGTCCTGGAACCCAAGCCTGATTCCGTTGTCATAGCTGCACGACAACGCGTTCTCAGCAGTGCCGACAGCACTGCATCACCGACAGAAGGAGGCAAGCGATGCGTATCGAGACCTACGGGCATGAAATCGAAGTCACCCCGCCTGCGCGAATACGTGGAAAACAAGCTGAAGCGCCTGGAGCGCCATTTCGACCAACCCTTCGAAGTCCGTACCCAACTCTGTACGCGCAAACCCGACTACGTCGCCGAAGCGACCGTCTCCCTCGCGGGCCGTACCCTCCATGCCGACGCCGGTGCGCAGACCATGTACGCCGCCATCGACATCCTGGCCGACAAGCTCGATCGCCTGCTGGTCAAGCACAAGGAAAAGAAGACCGACGTGCAACGCGGCATCCGCGTGGAAGCCGTCGGCTGAGGTAGTTCCCGCCCCCAACCGCCCTTGCCTGCGACCGTCGCGGTCCGGGCAGGGGCGCCGCAGCACTCTTCACGCTGCATTAGCAGTTCCCATCCCTCCGGATTACACTCCCCCTGCCTGCGCCGTCCGCGCGCCCGGCGGGTTGCATTGATGCGCCCGCCGCATGCGCATCCCGCACGACGCTGCCGCACCTTCCCACTTCCCTGTCCGTCCTCGCATGATGAATACCAGTATCACCGCACGCGAACTGTTCGAGCAGCAGAAGGAAAAGCTGCCCTGCGCTGGGTGGCCGGGCAGAAGGGCGAAAACCGGATCCTCGAAGCCGGCGACACCATCGCGCGGCGTCCATCGCTGGCCGGCTATCTCAATGCGGTCTATCCCAACAAGGTGCAGATCCTGGGCACCGAGGAACTGACCTGGCTGGACTCGCTGGATTCGCGCCAGCGTTGGGAAACCATCGAGAAGATCATCCAGTTCCGGCCGCTGGCGCTGGTCATCAGCAAGAACCAGCAGTGCCCGGAAGATCTGCGCGAAGCGGCGAACGAATCCGACACGCCGCTGTGGATCTCGCCCAAGCGCGGACATGAGCTGCTGAACCATCTGTCCTACCATCTCGCGCGCACGCTGGCGCCGCGGGTGACGCTGCACGGCGTGTTCATGGAGATCTATTCGATCGGCGTGCTGATCACCGGCGAAGCCGGTTCCGGCAAGAGCGAACTGGCGCTGGAACTGCTGAGCCGCGGCCATCGCCTGGTCGCCGACGACGCCCCCGAGTTCACCCAGATCGCGCCGGACGTGCTCGACGGCACCTGCCCCGAGCTGTTGCAGGATCTGCTCGAAGTGCGCGGACTGGGCGTGCTGAACGTGCGCGAGATGTTCGGCGACACCGCGGTGAAGAAGAACAAGTACCTGCGCCTGATCGTGCACCTGACCCGGCCGATGACCGAACCCAATCCGCACGGTTACGAGCGCCTCACCGGCGATTCCGGCACCCGCCACGTGCTGGATCTCGACGTGCCGCTGATCACCCTGCCGGTGATGCCGGGCCGCAATCTGGCCGTGCTGACCGAGGCGGCCACCCGCCTGCACATCCTGCGCACCAAGGGCATCGATCCGGCCGCGATGTTCATCGCCCGCCACAGCAACCTGCTGGAGCGGAGCACGCCATGAGTTCGCTGGAAGAGGACATCCCTGCGGCGGTGCGCGCGGCGCCCCCGACCGTGGTCATCGTCAGCGGCCTGTCCGGCTCGGGCAAGTCGGTGGCGCTGAAGACCTTCGAGGATCTGGACTACTACTGCGTCGACAACCTGCCGGTCGAACTGCTGCCGCCGTTCGTGCGCAGCCTGATGAAGGGCGACACCCTGCCGCAGAAGATCGCGGTCGGCATCGACGCCCGCAGCGGCCACGCCGAACTGGGCAAGCTGGCGCAATGGCGCGCCGCGCTGGCGCAACTGGGGCTGGAAGGCACGCTGATCTTCTTCGACGCCGCCGATGAAATCCTGCTGCGGCGCTATTCCGACACCCGCCGCCGGCACCCGCTCAGCCACAGCCACACCGGCCTGTCGCTGCAGGAAGCCATCCGCCGCGAGCGCGAGGTCACCGTGCCGCTGCGCGAGGCGGCCGATGTCGTGATCGACACCAGCCAGCTCAACGTGCACCAGCTGCGCCGCCGCATCATCGCCGAATTCGCGCTCAACCGCGGCGCGGCGCTGTCGCTGCTGTTCGAATCCTTCGCCTACAAGCGCGGCGTGCCGGCCGATGCCGACTTCGTGTTCGACGCCCGGGTGCTGCCCAACCCGCACTGGAATCCGGAACTGCGCCCCTATTCCGGGCGCGACCCGAAGGTGCGCGAGTACCTGCGCTCCCAGGCGGAGGTTTCCGAATACGTCGGCCAGGTCAGCCAGTTCCTCGACACCTGGCTGCCGCGCCTGCGCGGCGAGACCCGCAGCTACGTGACCATCGCCTTCGGTTGCACCGGCGGCAAGCACCGCTCGGTCTACCTGGCCGAGACCCTCGCCCAGCACGCCCGAAACCAGGGCTGGGAAGAAGTCGCCACCTTCCACCGGGAACTGGACTAGGCGCGTCCGGCGATGCGCGGCGGCGCCGGTTCCGCCGCGCCTTGACCCGCCCTTCACGCGCAACGCCGCGTCCCGCGAAAACCGCTTCCGGCTTGTCATCCCGGTCTGTTAACGTTCCGGAATGGCTTGTGGCATCCTCCTGATCACCCATCCCGGCATCGGCGCGTCGGTCCTGGCCGTCGCGGCGACCCTGCTGCGTCAGTTGCCATTGAAGGCGGAAGCCTTCGAGGTTCCGTTCGACGCCGACCTGGACACGCTGCTGCCGCAGGCTTCGGCCGCGCTGCGGCGGGTCGACGGCGGCGATGGCGTGCTGGTGCTGACCGATCTGTACGGCGCCAGTCCCAGCAATCTCGCCGGCAAGCTGGCGCGGCTGGGAACGCCGATCCGGCGGGTGTCCGCATTGAGCCTGCCGATGCTGTTGCGGGTGATGAATTATTCGGAACAGGGACTGGACGAACTGCCGGCGACCGCGGCCGCCGGCGCACGCAACGGAGTCATCCACGACGATGCTTGAACGCGAACTCACCGTTTCCAACCGCCTGGGCCTGCACGCCCGTGCAACCGCAAAACTGGTCCAGGCCCTGGCCGGCTTCCGCTGCAACGTGACGCTGGCCGCCAAGGGACGCGAGGTCAACGCCAAGAGCATCATGGGCGTGATGCTGCTGGCCGCCGGCCAGGGCACGCCGGTGATCGTGCGCGTGGACGGCGAGGACGAGGCGGCCGCGATGGACACGGTTGCCGCCCTGTTCGAACGACGGTTCGACGAGGACGCCTGATGCGGACGCTGCTGTCGGGCCATGGCGCATCGCGCGGAAGCGCACTGGGGCGCGCCCGGGTCCGGCTGCCGCACGCCCTGGAAGTCGCCGAGCAGCGCATCCACGCCAACCAGGTGGAAGCCGAGCTGCAACGCCTGCACGTGGCGGTCGACGCCACCCGCGAGGAGATGCACCGGCTGCGCGATCGCCTGCATGGCGCGCTGGCGCGCGAAGTCGGCGAGTTCCTCGACCTGCACGCCCTGCTGCTGGACGACCCTGAACTGCTGTACGGCCTGGACGAGCTGATCCGCACCGGCCGCTACAGCGCGGACTATGCGCTGCGCCTGCAGCGGGATCGGCTGGCGGCGGTGTTCGAGGGCATGGACGATGCCTACCTGAAGAGCCGGATGGACGATCTCGACCACGTGATCGGCCGCATCCACGTCCATCTCCAGCAGCGTGCGGTGGATGCCGAAGGCGTGGCCGGCGACATCCTGGTCTGCGACAACATCGCCCCGTCCGAACTGGCGCAGCTGCAATCGCAGGGCGTGGTCGCGATCGTCACCGCGGCCGGCAGCGCGCTCTCGCACAGCGCGATCCTGGCGCGCAGCCTGCACATGCCGCTGGTGGTCGGCGCGGCACAGGCGCTGCAGCGGGTCAACGACGGCGACGCGCTGATCGTCGACGGCGCCACCGGCCGGGTGGTGGTCGAACCGAACGCGGCGGACCTGCGCGGCTATCGCGAACGCCTGCGCAAGGCCGCGCGCGAGGAACGCGAGCTGGGCCGCCTGCGCTCCAAGCCCAGCCGCACCCGCGACGGCATGGACATCGCGTTGTACGCCAATGCCGAATCGCTCGACGACGTCGCCCGCGCGCACGCGCTCGGCGCGGCCGGCGTGGGGCTGTACCGCACCGAATTCCTGTTCCTGCAGCGCAACGAGTTGCCGGACGAGGACGAGCAGTTCCGCGCCTACCGCGACGTGGTGCTGGGCATGAGCGGCCGGCCGGTCACCATCCGCACCCTGGATCTGGGCGCGGACAAGGCCGACCGCACCGGATTGGTGCTGGACGACGAGGACAATCCCGCGCTCGGCCTGCGCGGGGTGCGCCTGTCGCTGGCGCGCGACGGCGTGTTCGATACCCAGTTGCGCGCCATCCTGCGCGCGTCGGCCTACGGCCCGGTGCGCATCCTGATCCCGATGATCAGCAGCCGCGAGGAGATCCTGGCCATCCGGCGGCTGATCAAGCGCGTCTCCACCCAGTTGCGCAAGCGCGGGCTGGAAATCGCCGGCCAGGTGCAGCTGGGCGCGATGATCGAAGTACCGGCGGCGGCGATCGCCATGCACGGCTTCGTCGATGTGGTCGATTTCGTTTCCATCGGCACCAACGACCTGGTGCAGTACCTGTTGGCCGCCGATCGCAACAACGAGGCGCTGGGCGAACTGTATTCGCCGCTGCATCCGGGCGTGATCCGGCTGCTGCGGCACGTGATCTCCATCGGCCAGGCCCATGAGGTGCCGGTGGCGGTGTGCGGCGAAATGGCCGGCGACCCGCGGCTGGCGCCGCTGCTGCTGGCGCTGGGGCTGCGTGAATTCAGCCTGCATCCGAGCACGCTGCTGGAACTGCGTCGCGTGATCCGCGCCAGCGACTGGGAAGCCCTGCAGGCGTCCACCGACAAGCTGCTCAAGGCCCGCGATCGCGCCGGCATCGAGCGCTGGCTGAAGTCCGCCGCGGTCTGATCCATCGCCTCGGCACGGAAAGTGCCCGCATGGGGTGTCCATAATCTCACACCAGGCGATAATGCCGCGATGAACATCTGATGCCACGGTCGCATCCGTCCCGCGGATCGGCCCCGTTTCGGAGCACTGCATGGCCGAAGCCGTCCGCCACGACAAGACCGCGCGTCAACTGCGCCTGCTTTCCGACGCTCTCGACAGCGGCCGGCTGGGCCCCGTGCGCCGGCTGGTCAACACCCTCGCTCCCGCCCGAAATACGGCGAACCTAGCTCGAATCGCTGCCGCCCGGCAAGCGCGAGGTGGTGTGGGGGCTGGTGGACGCCGAGGACGACGGCGAGGTGCTGGTCCACGTCGGCGACGAGGTCCGCGAGAGCCTGCTGGCGGAGATGGACCCGGACGAAATCGTCGCCGCGGTCGAAGACCTGGACATCGACGACCTGGCCGATCTGGTCGAGGACCTGCCGGACACCGTCATCGACGAAGTCCTCAAGTCGATGGACCGGGAGAACCGCGAGCGGCTGGAGCAGGTGCTGTCCTACCCGGAGGACTCCGCCGGCCGCCTGATGAACCCGGACGTGGTGACCGTGCGCGCCGACGTCAATGTCGACGTCGTGCTGCGTTACCTGCGCCTGCGCGGCGAACTGCCGGACCACACCGATCACCTGTTCGTGGTCAGCCGCCGCCACCAGTACCTGGGCCGGGTCTCGCTGGCCTCGCTGGTCACCCATGAGGACAGCACGCCGATCAACCGCCTGATCGACGACGAGCAGCCGGCCATCGACGTCGGCGAGAGCGCCGAGGAAGTCGCCCGCCAGTTCTCCGACCACGACTGGATTTCCGCGCCGGTGGTGGACGACAACAACATCCTGCTCGGCCGCATCACCATCGACGACGTGGTCGACATCATCCGCGAAACCGCCGAGCACCAGGCGCTGGGCGCCGCCGGCCTGGACGAGGACGAGGATCTGTTCTCGCCGGTGCGGCGCGCGTTCCGCCGCCGCCTGATCTGGCTGGGCATCAACCTGTGCACGGCGTTCCTCGCCGCCAGCGTGGTCGGCCAGTTCGAGGGCAGCATCGCCAAGCTGGTCGCGCTGGCCGCGCTGATGCCCATCGTCGCGGGCATGGGCGGCAATGCCGGCACCCAGGTGCTGGCGCTGATGGTGCGCGGCCTGGCGCTGGGCCAGATCGGCGCGTCCAACGTGATGACCTTGCTCAAGAAGGAACTGGCGGTCGCGCTGATCAACGGCCTGTGCCTGGGCGTGGGCCTGGGCATCATCGTGTTCCTGTGGTTCCGCCAGCCCGGCCTGTCGCTGGTCATCGGCACTGCCCTGACCATCAACCTGCTGACCGCGGCGACCGCCGGCGTGCTGGTGCCGCTGACGCTCAAGCGGCTCGGCTTCGATCCGGCGCTGGCCGGCGGCGTCATCCTCACCACCGTCACCGACGTGATGGGCTTCCTCAGCTTCCTGGGCCTGGCCACGGTCATCCTGTTGCAGTGAGTACGCGGCTGCGCCACCCTGCGCCCGACGGCGCACACGGGAGGCGACAGCATGCTGGCGAAGATCGCGACATCCGGCCTGGCCAACCTGATCCTGCTGGCGGGCATTCCTTTCCTGCTCTACTGGGGCTGGCATCGCTGGCGGCACCGGCGCTCCCTGGCCGAGGTCGCCCGCCGCGCCGGGCTGCGGCTCGGTCCGCCCCGTTACCTGGCCTATGCGGTGCTTGCCGCGCTCCTCAACATCGCCGCCCTGCTCGCCTGGTCGCCACCGATCTCGTCCTTCACCAGCCACGATTCGCCGCAACGGGTGTTCGAAGGACTGGGATTGAGCGGGACTTCAGTGCTGATGGCGCTGATCTACGGCGTCGTCACCACCGGCTTCTGCGAGGAATTCCTGTTCCGCGGCCTGCTCGCCGGCAGCCTGGCGCGGCGGCTGCCGACCTGGCTCGCCAACGGTTTGCAGGCTTTCCTGTTCCTGCTGCCGCACCTGCTGGTGCTGCGGGTGCGCCCGGAACTGTGGCCGCTGCTGCCGGTAGTGTTCGTCGCCGCGCTGTTCCTGGGCTGGCTGCGAATCCGTTCCGGATCCATCATGGGGCCCTGGCTGTTCCATGCCGCCATCAATGTCGCCACCTGCCTTTACGTCGCCCTGGGAAGCTCCGCATGATCACCCCCGCATTGCCCGGCTCCACCCGTCAGTCTTCTTTCCGGATTCCGTCCCTCCGCCTCGCCCTGCGAATGCTCGTCCTGCTCTCCACCGCCGTGTTGCTGGCCGGCTGCGCCACCCGGCCGGTGTCCTCGCATGGCGAATTCGTCGAGCGCCAGGTCGAGATCGCCGGCAAGACGCATCGCTACCAGGTGTTCGTGCCGGCCGGCCATGGCCGCGGCAGGATGCCGGTGATCCTGTTCCTGCACGGTTCCGGCGAACGCGGCGAGGACAACCAGTTGCAGATGAAGGTCGGCCTGCCGCCGCATCTGCGCAAGCACCTGGATGATTTCCCCGCCATTGTGGTGATTCCGCAGGCGCCGGCCGAAACCGAATGGACCCAGGAAGCCGGCACGATCGCGCTGGCCGCGCTGGATGCCTCGATGAAGGAATTCGACGGCGATCCCGATCGGGTCTACCTGACCGGCCTGTCGATGGGCGGCTACGGCACCTGGGAACTGGCGCTGCAGCAGCCGCAGCGCTTCGCCGCGCTGGTGCCCATCTGCGGCGGCCTGACCGTGGACTGGACCGACCAGCGTCCGAGCATGGTCGCGCACAGCGTGGCCAACGTGCCGGATCCGTTCGCCGAAGCCGCGCGCCGGCTCAAGCACGTGCCGGCCTGGATCTTCCACGGCAGCAAGGACGATCTGGTGCCGCCGGCGCAGTCGCGCCGGATGGAAGCCGCGCTCAAGCAGGCCGGCGGCGACGTGCGCTACACCGAATTCCCCGACGCCAACCACAACTCCTGGGATCCGGCCTACGCCACCCCGGAACTGTGGACCTGGCTGTTCCAACAACATCGCTGAGATTCCATGGCCGAACTGCTCCCCGACTACTTCACTCCCGGCTGGCGCGAGCGCACGCATGCCTGCGCCTGCGGCTGGCAGGGCGACTCGCGCGCGATGCAGATGGATCTGCAGGACGCGGTCACCGACTACGCCTGTCCCGAATGCGGCAACCTGCTGCTGATCGTCAGCCATCCGGACCGGGAGCAGGTAAGGCGGGCCGCCGCCGCCGGCCATCCCGAGGCCGTCCAGCAACTGGCCCTGTGGAAGAGGCGGAACGCTACCTGGGCGAACGCTGACGCCGTCCGTCGCCCTGCCCTCAATCGGCGCCCTTTGCCGCCGATAACCCGGCGCCCCTTCACGAAAAGATCCGCGCCGAGCACCGTCCATGGCCGAACGTTCCGATGCCCCTCCCGGTCTGACCGGCGGCTTCCGCCGCCTGTGGGCGCGCGGCCACAAGCGCGCGCAGCCGTCGGCCGGCAAGGGACTGGCGCCACACGATCCCGCGCGCCCGCTCATCAGCGCCGCGCAGTTGCAGGTGCTGTTCGCGCATGCCGACACGCCGCCCGCGCTGGTCGCGGCGTTCGCCGATGGACTGGCGGGCCTGGGCGGCGAACTGCGCGGCATGGGCCAGCGCCTGCAGGCCGCCTGCGCCGACGGTGACTGGAATGCCTACGGGCGCGCCATGCGCCAGTTGATCGACAAATACATCCGCACCATTCCCGACGAGCCGGTACCCGGCAACGACTTGCCCAGCGAATCGGAACAGCTGCGCGGGCTGCTCCACCACACCCTGGTGATGGCGGTGGAAACCCTCGCTGCGCGAGGACGCGCGCCTGTACCCGCAGACCCAGTCGGTGGCCGATCAGCTCAAGGACTGGCAGCCGGGCCAGCCGCTGGCCGCGCTGGACGGCCAGCTCAAGGATCTGTGCCACGCCATCGGCCAGGCCAGCCACGAGACCAGCGACGCGCAGGAACTGCTGCGCAGCCTGTTCGATCTGTTGCTGGAGAACGTCGGCGAACTGCTGGAGGACGGTAGCTGGCTGCAGGATCAGATCGCGGCCGCGCGCAGCCTGCTGTCCGGTCCGCTGGATCGCGAACGGCTGGAGGAAACCCGCAGCGGCCTGCGCGAGGTGATCTACAAGCAGGGCCTGCTCAAGCAGGGACTCAACGAATCGAAGGCGGCGATGAAGGACATGATGGTGACCTTCGTCGAACGCCTCGACGGGATGGCCAGCAGCACCGGCGAATTCCACGACCGCATCAGTTTCCACGCGCAGGCGGTCCGCGACAGCCGCAGCATCGCCGAACTCGGCAAGCGGATGGAGGACATCCTGGAAGACACCGCCCAGCTGCAACGGCAGGCGCTGCGCGCCCGCGACGATCTGTGCGCGGTGCGCGAGGAAGCCGAGGCGGCCGAACGCCGCGTCGCCAGCCTGGAGCAGGAATTGCAGTCGGTGTCCAACCTGGTGCGGATCGATCAGCTCACCGAGGCCCTGAACCGGCGCGGCTTCGAGGAACTGTTCCGGCGCGAATCCAGCCGCGCCCTGCGCAGCGGCGAGCCGCTGTGCCTGGCCCTGCTGGACCTCGACGACTTCCGCCTGGTCAACGCCACCCACGGCCATCTCGGCGGCGACGCTGCGCTGCGCCATGTGGTCGCGGTGGTGCGCGGCGCGCTGCGCGGCAGCGATGCGATCGGCCGTTTCGGCGGCGAGGAATTCGTGCTCTCTGCCGGACACCTCGTTGCGCGAGGCGGAGGCGATCGTCGCGCGCGCCCTGCAACGGCTGGCGCAGCGTCCGCTCCTGCACGAGGGCGAACGATTGGCGGTGACCTTCAGCGCCGGCGTGGCGCCGTGCGCGCCGGACGAAACGCAGGACGCGCTGGTCGAGCGCGCCGATCGCGCGATGTACGAGGCCGAAGGCCGACCGGAAAGAACCGGGTGGCGGCGGCGCGCGACTAGAAACGCGCCGCCTCCGGACTCAACCGAGCAGTCGTTTCCAGCACCGCCATGCGGATGGCCACGCCGTTGCTGACCTGGCGCAGCACCAGCGACTGCGGGCCGTCGGCGACCTCGTCGGTGATTTCCACGCCGCGGTTGATCGGGCCCGGATGCAGCACCACCGCGTCCCTGGCCGCGCGGCCCAACCGGGCCTGGGTCAGGCCGTAGTCGCGGTGGTAGTCGTCGAGCGAGGCGACCAGGCCCTCCTCCATCCGCTCGCGTTGCAGGCGCAGCATCATCACCGCGTCCACGCCTTCGAGCATGGCATCGAAATCATCGCCCACGGTGCAGCCGGCCAGGGTGTCGTCGTCGGGCAGCAGCGACTGCGGGCCGCATACGCGGATCTCGCCGGTGCCCAGCGTGCGCAGCGCATGCAGGTCCGAACGCGCCACGCGCGAGTGTTTGACGTCGCCGACGATCAGCACCTTCAACCGCGAGAAATCCGCGCCCTTGGCCTGGCGCAGGGTCAGCGCGTCCAGCAGGCCCTGGGTGGGATGGGCGCTGCGGCCATCGCCGGCGTTGACCAGGGTGGTCCCCTCGCCCGCCACTTCGGCCAGCGCGTCCACCGCGCCGTCCTCCGAATGGCGCACCACGAAACCGCGCACGCCCATGGCTTCCAGGTTGCGCAGGGTGTCGCGGGCGGTCTCGCCCTTGCGCGTGGACGAAGCGGAGGCATCGAAGTTCAGCACGTCCGCGCCCAGCCGCTGGGCGGCGATCTGGAAGGAACTGCGCGTGCGGGTGGAGGGTTCGAAAAAGAGCGTGCACACCGTGGTGCCGTCCAGCAGGTTGCGGCGCTGGGTGCGCCCCAGTGCGGTATCGCGGATCTGGCCGGCGCGATCCAGCAGGCGGCAAAGGGTTTCGCGGGGAAGACCGTCGAGGGTCAGCAGGTGCCGCAGGCGTCCATCCGAATCGATTTGCTGGGTCATTGGCTCAGTTCTGGAATGCAAGGGTCGGGACCGGCATGCCACGGCGACGCCGGGTTCCGGAAGGTGGGTGGATGACGGGCTTGCCGGTCGCGGCGACGGAAGCCGGGGCCGGAAGAAACGAAAACGGAACGGGAGCGTGCCCGGTGATGGCCGGAAGGATCGCCGCCTCGCTCAAAGGGTCACCTGCGTGGCGTCCTGCGGCGCGGCCAGCCAGCGCTCGATGATCACCGCGGCGGCCACCGCGTCCAGCGCCGCCGCATCGCGTTTGCGCTTGCGGCCTTCGGCGCGATCCAGCGCGAACCGCTGCGCGGCTTCGACCGAACTGGCGCGTTCGTCCACCAGCACCACCGGCAACTTGTAGCGCGCATGCAGTTCGCGCGCGAACGCCTGCGCGCGCTTGCGGTTGGGCTGGTCGCCACCTTCCAGGGTCATCGGATCGCCGACCACCAGGCCGTCCGGCCGCCATTCCGCATGCAGGCGATCCAGCGCCGGCCAGTCCGGTCCGTGCGCGTGCACGTCCACTACCGCCAAAGCGCGCGCGCCGCTGCCGAAGGCGCTGCCCACGGCCACGCCGATGCGTCGCGCACCGACGTCGAACCCCAACACCGTGCCATCCAACTTCATGGCCGACTCCGGGAACGCCGGCCGGACTCCGGCGGCGGGCAGGCTTGCCTTCCGGGAGCGGCGTGGCGGTTCCGGCGACAGGGTTTCATGCGTGCCCGCTGTAGTCTGTGAGCCTGTTCATGTCTACACCGATCAGGCCGCCAGCGGCCTGCCAGCGCCGTTCCAGCGGCATCCCGAACAGCACGCCCGCATCGGCCGGCGCGGTCAGCCAGGCATTCTCGCCCAGTTCGAATTCCAGTTGCCCCGCGCCCCAGCCTGCGCAGCCCAGGGTGACGATGGCGTGTTCCGGCCCGTGCCCGGCGGCCATCGCCTCCAGGATGTCGCGCGAGGTGGTCAGGTACAGGCCATCGGCGACGGTCAGGGTGGAGTCCCACCCGCGCGCGTCGTCGTGCAGCACGAACCCGCGCTCCGGATGGACCGGACCGCCGTTGAGCACGATCTGCTCGCGCAGGCCCTCGTCCGGGGTGTCCAGTTGCATCTGCTGCAACACTTCGCCCAGGGTGTACTCGGAGGGGCGGTTGACCATCACCCCCATCGCCCCTTCCCCGTCGTGCTGGCAGATCAGGGTCACGCTGCGGGCGAAATTGGGGTCGTCCAAGGCCGGCGAGGCGATCAGCAGCTGGTTGGCGAGGAAGGTTTCGGCGGACATGGCGCCATTTTAGCCCGACCGCGCTACCCTGACCGCATGAGCGGATACTGCGACATCGCCCCGGGCCATCCGGTCCACGGCCCCTATCACGATCACGAATACGGCTTTCCCCAGCGGGAAGAGGCGGCCCTGTTCGAGCGCCTGCTGCTGGAAATCAACCAGGCCGGGCTCAGCTGGGAAACCATCCTGCGCAAGCGCGAGGGGTTCCGGCGCGCCTATCACGGCTTCGACGTGGATACCGTGGCCGCCTACGGGGACACCGACCGGGCCCGGTTGCTGGCCGATCCGGGCATCATCCGCAACCGCCTGAAGGTGGACGCGGCCATCCACAACGCCAGAGTCATCCAGGGGTTGCGTGGCTCCCATGGCGGTTTCGCCGCCTGGCTGGATGCCCACCACCCACTCGGCAAGCCGGAATGGATCAAGCTGTTCAAGCGGACGTTCCGCTTCACCGGCGGCGAGATCACCGGCGAGTTCCTGATGAGCCTGGGTTACCTGCGCGGCGCGCATCGCGACGACTGCCCGGCCCATGCGCGCATTGCCGCGTTATCGCCGCCCTGGCAGGCAGCGGGCTGATCCGGACGCCGGAAGGGTGCGGCCGGCGTTTCGCTGAGAACTGGTAAGCGCTGCTTGCCACCCCGGGCTCAATCTTCCCCGCCCGCGCCCGATATCTAAAGCGCGCACCGTGCATTGGTTGATGCCGCGGTTGCGGGCATACTCCGGCCATCATGGCCACTCGGGGGAGGCAGGCATGAAGGGAGTCGTGTTTACCGAGTTCATGGAGATGATGGACTGCCGTTTCGGTCCTGAACTGACCGAACGCGTGCTGGAAGCCGCGCATCCGCCCAGCGGTGGCATCTACACCGCCGTCGGCACCTACGACCACACCGAGTTGCTGGCGCTGGTCGAGCAGCTCAGTCATGAAGTCGGCTTGCCCGCGGCCACGCTGGTGCGCGAGTTCGGCCACTACCTGTTCGGGCGTTTCGTGAAGAGCTACCCGCGCTTCTTCGAGAACGTGCATTCGGCGTTCGATTTCATCGAACAGGTCGACAATCACGTGCACGTCGAAGTGCTGAAACTCTATCCCGGCGCCGAGCTGCCCAGTTTCCGCAGCGAACGCCCCGACGATCGCCGGATGCTGTTCGATTACCGCTCCAGCCGCCCGCTGGCGGATCTGGCCGAGGGCCTGATCGCCGGCTGCGCGGATCATTACGGCGAACGCATGGACATCGAACGTCTGCCGCTGGCCGCCGACGGCGGCGGCACTGCGGTGCGCTTCCAGTGAACCGGGTGGCCTGACCGCGGACTCCCTGCATGGACGAACTGCAATTGCTCAGACGGAGACTGGAGCGCGAAAAGCAGGCACGTCGCGCGGCGGAGCAGTTCATCGAGGAAAAGAGCCTGGAGCTGTACATCGAACAGCAAAAACGCGAGCAGGCATTCCAGGCCCTGCAGGCGCAGACCGTCGCCACCAATACGCTCAACCGGCAGTTGCAGGAAGAAATCAGCCGCCGCATCCAGGCCGAAACGCTGGAGAGCTTCCTCGAACGGATCGTGCAGGACCATCCGCTGCACAGCATCCTGGTCGAACTCACCCGCATGGTCGAAGCGCAGACGCCCGGCGGCCGCTGCTTCATCGCCGTGCACGCCGACGGCGAACTCTTCCATGCGGAACGCGAATCCTCGGAAAGACGCGATCCGATCATCCAGGCACCATTGCACTGGCTGCCCGGAGGCGCCCACGAGCAGCGCCATATCCAACTGGTCGAGGACGTCCGCCGGCATCCGGTCTGGCGCCGCCATTGCGAGAGCGGCCTGCTCGACGGGCTGGGCAGTGCGTGGACGGTGCCGTTGACCACCGCCCATGGCGAACACATCGGCGAGTTCGCCCTGCATCCGCCGGACGGACGCACGCCCAGCGAGTCGGAGCTGGAATGGATGATGATGATCAGCGGCCTCGCCGCGCTGGCGATCGGCCATCGCCAACTGGCGGACAACCTCAATCACCAGGCTCACCACGACGCCCTGACCGATCTGCCCAACCGTTTCCTGTTCCGCGATCGGCTGAACCAGGCCATCGCGCACGCGCGCCGCGAGGATCACCGGGTTGGCGTGCTGTTCCTGGATCTGGACGGCTTCAAGCACATCAACGACACCCTCGGCCACCAGCAGGGTGACAACGTGCTGCTGGTGACGACCCGCCGCATCCGCCGCCTGCTGCGCGAAACCGACACCCTGGCGCGCATGGGCGGCGACGAATTCACCCTCATCCTGCCGGGCATGAAGAGCGTCGCCGACGCCACCCGCATGGCCGAGCGCTGCCTGGAATCGCTGCGCCGTCCCATCCCGATGGACGGGCACGAACTGTATGTCACCGGCAGTATAGGCATTGCCCTGTTTCCCGACGACGCCCGCGACGCCGAACAGTTGCAGCGCAACGCGGACGCGGCGATGTACCGGGCCAAGGCGCGCGGCAAGAACTGCTTTGAATTCTTCACCCCGGCGCTGACCGCCGGCAGCCGCGAACTGCTGGATCTGCGCGCCGACCTGCATCACGCACTGGAAGAAGGCCAGCTGTCGCTGCACTACCAGCCCCAGTACCGCGCCGATGGCGTGCTGCTCGGCTTCGAAGCACTGATGCGCTGGAACCACCCGCGCCACGGCGCCATCCCGCCCACCCGCTTCATTCCCATCGCCGAGGAATCCGGCCTGATCCTGGCCATCGGGCACTGGGCGCTGGAACACGCCTGCCAGCAGATGGCGCAATGGCAGCGTGCCGGCGTCGCCCATCTGCTGATGGCGGTCAACCTGTCGGCGGTGCAACTGCAACAGGACGACTGGGCCCACACCGTCGCCCGAGTGCTGGAAACCACCGGCCTGCCGGCCGCCTCGTTGGAACTGGAGTTGACCGAAAGCCTGGTGATGCGGGATGTCCAGTCCACCGCCCATCACCTGCGCGAGTTGCGCGCGCTGGGCGTGCGCGTGGCCATCGACGATTTCGGCACCGGCTATTCGTCGTTGAACTACCTGCGCCACCTGCTCGTGGATACGCTGAAGATCGATCGCTCCTTCATCAGCGAGATCGAAGCCTCCGCCGATACCGGACTGCACTATCCCATCATCCGCAGCATCATCGAACTCGGCCACAGCCTGGGCCTGTCGCTGATCGCCGAAGGCGTAGAAACCGAACACCAGGCAAGCATCCTGCGCGCACTCGGCTGCGACGGCCTGCAAGGCCACCTGTTCGCCCCGCCGATGACCGCCAGCGACTGCGAAGCCCTGCTCCGCAAACTGCGCGTGCTTCCGTAGGGCCTCGCCACCATCGCCATCGAACCTCAACCAGTCCCTTCCCCCGCAACGCGGGGGAAGGTGCCGAAGGCGGAT
>OFCY01000051.1_pt1 | contig 23523 bp, 22 predicted proteins | sample 1520981 | NCBI WGS metagenome assembly OFCY01 (sample SAMEA2532533, study PRJEB24079) | metagenome
GGCCGTCCCGGCGGTGGTCGTCCGGCCGGTGGCCGCGGTCCGGGTGGCCGTCCCGGCGGCGGCGGCCCTCGCTCGCGCGGCGGTGGCGGCGGCGGTCATCACGGCTGACACAGAAAGGAAAGGGAGCCGTAAGGTCGCCTTTTCCTTTCCGGGTTCACACCGTGCCCTCGCGCCTGACACTCGATGATGGCGCTGGCCGTCGCAAGCGGCGACGGTTCGCTTCACCGCCACTTCATCGTCCTCCCGCGCGCCTCGCGGAAGCTCGCCGTCCTCCTTCGCGCGGACAGCAATACGTGACACAACGGAAACCATGACGTCATCGTGGTCGGCGCCGGCTTTGCCGGTCTGGCCTGCGCACGCGAAATCGCGACCGCGGGATTCCGCGTCTGCGTGATCGATCGCAAGCGCGATCTGGGCGAACGCCTGCACACCACCGGCATCCTGGTGCCGGAAGCGCTGGACTGCGATCTGTTCGCCGGCGTACCCGCCGAACTGCTGCACGCGGTACCGAAGATCCGCCTGTATGCGCCATCCCTGCAAAGCGTGGATCTGTCCGCCCCGGGCTATCGCTTCTTCACCACCGATACGCCCGCCTTGATGCGCTGGCTGGGGCAGCGCAGCGTGGCGGCCGGCGTGGAACTGCGGCTGGCCTGCAGTTTCCGCGATGCGATACCCACGACAGACGGCTGGCATCTGCCCGGCATCGGCGACTGCCGCTATCTGGTCGGCGCGGATGGCGCGCGCTCACGCGTGGCCGAGCATCTCGGCCTGGGCCAGGTCCGCGATTTCCTGTACGGCATCGAATACGAGTTCGATGGGTGCCGCGTTGCGTACGCCCGACGCGCTGCACTGCTTCATCAGCCGGCGCTGGGCCCCCGGCTACATCGGCTGGATCGCGCAGACGCCGACCGGCGTGCAGGCTGGCCTGGCACATCGCCAACGCCGCGGCAGGACCGCGCCCCCGGATCTGCGCGGCTTCCTGGGACAGATCGCACCGCTCAGCGGCTTGGCCGCCGATCGCCGGCCGGACAGCGTCCGCGCGGGATTGATTCCCTGTGGCGGACCGGTCCGCGACCGCCTGCGCGGCAACGTGCTGCTCGCCGGCGATGCCGCCGGTGTGGTCTCGCCGGTCACCGCCGGCGGCATCCATGCCGGGCTGCGCCACGGCGCCGAGGTCGGCCGCGCGCTGGCGCGGTCCCTTCGCTCCGGGTTGCCTCCGCAGGCCACGGCCATCCGGGCGATTCCGGCCTGGCGGCGCAAGCGCGCCCTGCGCTGGGCCTTCGACCACGCGCAATGGGACTGGCCGTTCGACCTGCTGCTGAAGTCGGCACCGCTGCGCCGCGTCGCCGAGCAGCTCTATTTCCACCGGCGCGGACGGCGCGCCCCGGACGATTGACCGGCCCGCCGTCACCGCCTCCTCCCCGCGTTCCGATTGCGCTGGATCAAGGGCGCACCGGGGCGGTCGGCTACAATAGGCCGGTTCGAATCAAGCGCCCCACACCCCATGTCCTCCGCTTTTGGCACCGAGACGGTGCTGGACGTCCGTCACTGGACCGACGACTACTTCAGCTTCACCACCACCCGCGACGACGGTTTCCGCTTCGATAACGGCCAGTTCGTGATGATTGGCCTGCAGACCGAAGGCAAGCCGCTGCTGCGCGCCTATTCCATCGCCAGCGCCAACTGGGAAGAACAGCTCGAATTCTTCAGCATCAAGGTGCCCAACGGCCCGCTGACCTCGCGGCTGAAGGACATCCAGCCCGGCGACACCGTGGTGATCGGCCGCAAGCCCACCGGTACCCTGCTGATCAGCGACCTGCACCCGGGTCGCAACCTGTATCTGCTGGGCACCGGCACCGGCCTGGCGCCGTGGCTGTCGATCATCAAGGATCCGGAAACCTACGAGCGCTTCGATCGCGTGATCCTTACCCATGGCGTGCGCCACGCGCAGGATCTGGCGTACCGCGACTACTTCGAGAAGGAACTGCCGCAGCACGAATTCCTCGGCGAGATCATCCGCGAGAAATTGCTGTACTACCCGGCGGTCAGCCGCGAGGAATTCCCCAACCACGGCCGCCTGACCGATCTGATGGCCAGCGGCGAAATGATGGAAACGCTGGGACTGGAAGCGCTGGATCCGGAAAAGGATCGCGCGATGATCTGCGGCAGCCCGCAGATGCTGGCCGACTTCCGCGCCCTGCTCGACGGTCGCGGCTTCACCGCCGCCCCGCGCATCGGCACGCCCGGGCAGTACGTGTTCGAGCGCGCCTTCGTCGAGAAGTGATGCGGCGGGCCCACGGCCCGCTCTAGCATTCCCCGTAGCGCAGCCAGGTGACGGCGCTGCGCTCATTGTCGAACACGTGTCCCTGGAAACCGTGTTCGTTGGCCAGGATGCTGGCCAGTTCCACCTGCGGAATCTGTTCCAGGTGCTTTTCCACGTAGGCCACCCGCACCGCCTCCAGGCCCTCGCCGTGCATGGCCTGGACGAATTGCAGCAACTGCTCCGGCGGCGGCGGTTCGCCTTCCATGTCGTCGATCACCAGCAGGCCGGCCGGCTGCAGGCGCCGCACCTCCATCGCAATCCGGCGCCAGTACGCCAGCGTGGTTTCCAGGCTGCCGTTGACGCCCCTCACATGCGCCTTCAGTCCATAGTCGGCGGGACTGAACTCGATGAGGAACGACGGTGAAGCCTCGTGCGCGTCCATCTATCCGGCCAGCGCGGCCTCGATGTCGCCGGCCAGCGATTCCGGCGTGTCGGTCGGCGCATAGCGCTTGATCACCTTGCCATCGCGGCCCACCAGGAACTTGCTGAAGTTCCATTTGATTGCCGAAATGCCCAGCAGGCCGCTCTTCTCCTGCTTCAGCCACTTCCACAGCGGATGCGCGTCGTCGCCGTTGACGTCGATCTTGGCGAACATCGGGAAGCTCACGTCGTAGTTGAGCGAACAGAAGTTGCGGATTTCGGCTTCGTCGCCCGGCTCCTGGTGGCCGAACTGGTCACACGGGAATCCCAGCACCACCAGGCCCTGCTCCCGATAATCGCGCCACAGCTTTTCCAGCCCGGTGTACTGCGGAGTGAAGCCGCACTTCGAGGCCACGTTGACGATCAGCAGCGGCTTGCCGCGGTAATCGGCCAGCGAGCGGGCCTGGCCATCGATGTCAGTGGCGGAAAAATCGTAGGCAGTGGTCATGGCGGGTCTCCTAAACACGGATATGAGACACCCGGGGCCAGCCGGGGGCAAGCGTTTTCGCCGGTGGCCGCGCCTTGTGCAGGGCCGGCGCGGATGCGCTAGCCTTGGCCGTCGCTTCCGCCGGGGAACACGGAATGAGTTTTGCCCCATGCACCCGACGCCGCCTCGATGGCCACCGTCTACCTGCACGTGCGCGTGCTGCTGGGCATGGTGGTCGGCCTGGGCCTGACCCACCTGCTGCGCCACTTCGCCCGCATCATCGAACGCCCGCGCCATTGCCAGATCCACTGGGTGCATCTGTGCTGGGCGGCGTTCGTGTTCTCCTACCTGCTGTTGTTCTGGTGGTGGGAGTTCCGCCTCTCGCACCTGGTCCGCTGGAACTTCAACCTGTATTTCTTCGTGGCCCTGTACGCGCTGATGCAGTACCTGCTGTGCGCGCTGATCTTCCCGGAGAATCTGGACGGCTACGCCAGCTACCGCGACTACTTCTACGACCGGCGGAAATGGTTCTTCGGCCTGCTGGCGCTGGTGTTCGCGGTCGACTTCATCGACACCTGGATCAAGGGCGAGGCGTACTTCCGCAGCTTCGGGCCGGAATACGTGTTCCGCAACCTCGCCTACATCACCGGCAGCCTGATCGCCATGTGGACCCGCCATCCGCGCTATCACGCCGCCTTCGCGGTGCTGGGCCTGCTCTACCACGCAAGCTGGATCGCACGCGAGTTCGAGACGCTGTAGCCAGCACAGAACCGCCCCGCCCGGCACATGCCTTTCGTCACGAGCCCCCGCCCGGGGCTTGGGTTACCCTGCCAAAAGCCCTATCTGTCAGGAAGCTGCACCCCAATGACCACCCGTCTCGCCCTCGCGCTTGCCGCGACCCTTGGACTCGCCATGCCCGCCTACAGCCAGACCGCGGCCCCCACCGCCGAAGCCGCCAAGGCCGCCAATCCCTTCTTCGCCGACAGCCCGCTGCCGCTGCACTACCCGCAGTTCGACAAGATCAAGGACGCCGACTTCGCCCCCGCCTTCGACGCCGGCATGGCCGAGCAGTTGAAGGAAATCGACGCCATCGCCAACAGCGGCGCCGCGCCGAGCTTCGACAACACCATCCTGGTGATGGAAAAGAGCGGCCGCGTGCTCGACCGCGCCCAGACCGTGTTCTACAACCTGGTCGGCGCCGACACCAACGATGTGCGCGAGAAGCTGCAGGCCGACTATTCCGGCAAGTTCGCCGCCCATCGCGACGCCATCTACCTCAACGGCAAGCTGTTCGCGCGCATCCAGAAACTCTACGACCAGCGCGCCGGCCTGGGCCTGGACGCCGAGGGCGTGCGCCTAATCGAGAAGTACCACACCGATTTCGTCCGCGCCGGCGCCAAGCTGTCCGACGCCGACAAGGCCACCCTGAAGGGCATGAACGGCCAGCTGGCCAAGCTCGGCACCCAGTTCAGCCAGAACGTGCTGGCCGAGGTCAACGATTCGGCCGTGGTGGTCGATGACGTCAAGCAGCTGGACGGCCTGACCGATCAGCAGATCGCCACCGCCGCCGACGTCGCCAAGGCGCGCGGCCTGGCCGGCAAGTACGTGCTGACCCTGCTCAACACCACCGGCCAGCCGGCCGAGTCGCAGCTGACCAATCGCGCCCTGCGCCAGCGCCTGCACGAGGCCTCGGTGTCGCGCGGCAGCCGCGGCGGCAAGTACGACAACCGCGAACTCATCGCCACCATCATGAAGCTGCGCGCCGATCGCGCCAAGCTGCTGGGCTATCCGGATCACGCCACCTACGTGCTGGAAGACGAGACCGCCAAGACCCCGCAGGCGGTCAACGCCATGCTCGGCAAACTGGCGCCGGCCGCGGTCGCCAATGCCCAGCGCGAGGCCGCCGATCTGCAGGCGATGATCGACCAGGAACAGAAGGCCAAGGGTCAGCCGACCTTCCAGCTCGCACCGTGGGACTGGTCGTTCTATACCGAGAAGGTCCGCACCGCCAAGTACAACTTCGACGAGTCGCAGCTCAAACCCTACTTCGAGCTGACCAACGTGCTGGAAAACGGCGTGTTCTACGCCGCCAACCAGCTCTACGGCCTGACCTTCAAGAAGCGCACCGACCTGCCGCTGTACCACCCGGACACCACGGTGTACGACGTGTACAACGCCGACGGCACCCAGTTGGCGATCTTCATCGCCGACATGTACGCGCGCGATTCCAAGCGCGGCGGCGCATGGATGAACTCCTACGTTTCGCAATCCGGCATGACCGGCTTCAAGCCGGTGGTCGCCAACCACCTCAACATCCCCAAGCCGCCGGCCGGCCAGCCGACCCTGCTGACCTGGGATGAAGTGACCACCGCGTTCCACGAGTTCGGCCACGCGCTGCACGGCATGTTCTCCAACGTGAAGTACCCCTACTTCAGCGGCACCAGCGTGCCGCGCGACTTTGTCGAGTACCCCTCGCAGGTCAACGAGATGTGGGCGGACTGGCCGTCGGTGCTGAAGAACTACGCCAAGCATTACCAGACCGGCGAAGCGATGCCGCAGGCGCTGCTGGACAAGGTCATCGCCGCGTCCAAGTTCAACCAGGGCTTCGCCACCACCGAATACCTCGGCGCGGCCATGCTGGACCAGCGCTGGCACCAGATCGGCGCCGACAAGGTGCCCGCCGCCGACGGCGTGATGAAGTTCGAGGCCGACGCGCTGGCCGCCGACAAGATCGACTACAAGCCGGTTCCGCCGCGCTATCGCACGCCGTACTTCAGCCACATCATGGGCGGCTACTCGGCCGGCTACTACGCCTACATCTGGTCCGAAGTGCTGGACGCCAACAGCGTGGAATGGTTCAAGCAGCACGGCGGCCTGACCCGCGAGAACGGCGATCACTTCCGCAAGACCCTGCTCTCGCGCGGCGGCAGCGTGGACGCGATGAAGCTGTTCCACGACTTCGCCGGCCACGATCCGAAGATCGAACCCCTGCTGGAAAAGCGCGGCCTCACCGCCCCTTCCAAGTAAGCGCAATCCTCCTCGTCGCAACAGCCATCACGCCACCTTCGGGTGGCGTGATGGTTTGTGGATTCCGATACATTGGGCGCGGCGGTTTTCTCCTTCTTCAAGGTGCGTCCCAACAGCCACCCGGCGAGCCAGGAAGGGACGCCCACGCGCTTCCAAAGGGCCAACACTCCGCCTCTTGGGAGAATGCTCTTGCCCTCTCCCTTTTTTGAAAAGGGGAGCCGAGGGGCTTGTCTTCTTCATGCGAAGAGCCAATCCCCCGTCGCCTGCTTCGGAGAAGGTAGCCCCCTTTTCCAAAGGGGCCAACACTCATCTAGCGGGGACTGTTGCCACCTTCTCCTTTTCCGGAGAGAGTCACCTCCCACCTTGCACGAGACCTCCTCCACCTTCCCCTTTGAAAAAGGGGGACCGAGGGGGATTTGCTCCTGCTCCTACCGCACAAGCCGCAGGCCAACCAGCGACACCAAGCCGCAGGCAATCACGTACAAGGCCGGCGCGTTCGCACTGCCGGTCAGCCGGATCAGCTCGGTCGAGAAAAACTGCGCGAAGCCACCAAAGATGGCGATGGCCACGCAGTAGGCAATCGACAGGCCCGTCGCGCGCAGGCGCTGCGGCAGCAACTCGCTGACCAGCACCATGGTCGCGGGCGCGGTCATCGACATCGGAACCGACAGCAAACCTACTGCCACCAGCAACCGCGCCAGGCTCGGCGCCGCGTTGATCCAAATGAACGCCGGATACGCCATCAGCAGCAGCACCCATCGCGACCACAGCACCACCGATCGCCGCCCCAACCGGTCGCACAGCCATCCGGCGAACGGCGACAGCAGCACCTGCACCGCCGCCGCCACGCAACCGGCCCAGATCCCCAGCGACAGCGGCATGCCCAACTGCGTGACCGCATAGTTGCTCAGGTAATAGACGATGATGTAGGTCGATGACGCCAGGCCGATCATCAGCAGGATGCTTGCCGTCAACGCGCGACGATGCGACCACAGCAACGACATCTGCGGCGTTTCGTCGCCCGCGTGCCGGGTCGGAATGGTTTCCTCCAGGCGCCGGCGGATCAGCAACCCGACTGGTATCACCAGGATGCCGATGACGAACGCCACCCGCCATCCCCATGCATCCAGTGCGGCCGGCTCCAGCAGGTTGCTCAGCAGCAGTCCCACCAATGCACCGAACAGCGCGGCCAGTCCCTGGCTGAAAGGCTGCCAACTGGTGTAGAACCCGCGCGAACGATCGTCCGCATACTCCATCAGCAACGCCGTGGATGCGCCCATCTCCCCGCCGATGGCGAAGCCCTGGATCAAACGCGCCAACAGGATCAGCAGCGGCGCGGCCAGGCCAATCTGAGCATAGGTCGGCGTCACCACGAAGATCAGCGAACTCAGGCCCATCAACCACAGCGTCAGCGTCACCGCCGGCTTGCGGCCGGCCCGATCGGCGTACATGCCAATCAGCAGCCCACCCAACGGCCGGGTCAGGAATCCCACCCCGAACGTCGCGAACGACAGCAGCAACTGGCCCGTCGGATCGCTGACCGGAAAGTACAGCCGTCCGATCAGCGTGGCGAAAAAGCTGTAGACGACGAAATCGTAGAACTCCAGTCCGTTGCCCACGGTGATCGCGCTGATCGCGTGGACCCTGGACAGCGGCCGGCTGGCGGCTCCATACCCGGATGTGGTCTTGGCAGTCGACATGATTCTCCCCTTCTGGAGCGCTGGAAATCGCATGCCCGCTCCATTCAGGTCAACTAACATTGATGGAATCCTCAGGTCGCGCGGCCTGTCCACGGTTCCGTCACCTCGCACCGATCCTCGTCATCCGAACGCGAAACCCACGATCTGCCGGCGGTTATCGACATCAGTTCGCCATTCCGGAAGTCGATGGCAACAACCGGATTCCCGTCGCCGCACACGGCGCGTCCCCGCTTCCGCCACACTGAAACAGTGAGCCCGGAAACACTGAAGCCAAAACGCTCAAAGTTAGTCGACACCACGCAACCGCATCGGCAGACTCCGGCATCAGGAGTTCAGAAGCTCCAAGTAGCGGTACCACCCCCGTCATTCCGGTGGAATATTGTTCTTTGCACCATCACCGGATGGTGGCCGGCGCAAACTCCTTCGCCGGGAGGGTGGTGAATACAAGACCCATTCGGGGAATAAACCCGCCGACTACTTGCGGTTTCTGACCTCCCGGCACCCGGCCGCACTCTCGCGCGCCGGGATTCTTCAACGAAGAAATGGAGGTCTCATGACCAACGTACGCATGGTCTATCTGTTGGAAGAACAAACCCAGCTGAATCTCATCCAGCTGCGTGATCACCTCAAACTGCTGTCCCTGCTCATCAGTCCCCGCTTCCGCCAGGACGAGCACCACAGCCTGCCCATCCCGCTGCAACCCCTGAGCGACTGCTTCGCCGGCCTCGCCCACGACGCCAGCCACATCCTCGACCAGATCCGCTGGCACTCCGGGAAACCCAACGTCGAATCGGCCAACGACGTAAAAAGAAAGCGGGCTGCCAGCGCCGGCTGCTCCGATACCTTAAGCAAATCCATCGACCCACCATAGCGCTCGAGAAAACCAGATGCCGGGGGGCGAACGACACTCAGTAGAAACGTGGGCGACTAGCCCGCGTACTACTGTTTCGCAATTCGGACTGAGAGTGCTAAACGTTCTTCTTAAACCCTCGCCGCGCCCAATCACATGGCGCTCAGGCCGCGCTCGCCACCCGATCAAACAGGCTATCCGCCATCTGCCGCCAGCCGGCCAATTGATGCAGCACCCCCAGCGATTTGAGGTAATCCTCGTCGACCTGTTCGTTGCTGGCGAGCGCACCGGCGACATGCACGGCGCCGGGGACCCAGAAGCTGCGCAGACTGGAGCGCTGCGGTTGGCGGTGGAAGGCGACGGCTTCGACGATCGGCATGGGAAGGCCCCACAGGCCGAGCAGGTAGGCGCCGGCTTCGGTGTGGCCAGGGCGTTCGTCGCCTTCGGCGGCGACGGGTTCGCGTTCGTCGCGTACGCCGGGCAGCAGCAGGCCGACGTCGGCGAGCAGCGCGGCGGTGGCGCCGAGTTCGGCGCTGGTTTTCGGCAGAATGCGCGCGGCCAGGCGCGAGGCGATCAGGGCGCGCTGCTGCAGGGCCAGGCGATCGACGTTGCTGCCGGTCTTGACCGAGAACACTTCGCTGGCCAGCACCAGATCACGCAGGGTCGCCAGACCGAGACGGGTGACCGCGGCGCGCAGATCGGTGATGGCGCGGCCGTTGGAGAAATAGGCGGAATTGCATAGCTGCAGCACCTTGGCGGCGATGGCTGGATCGCCGGAGACGATGCGGGCAATGTCGCTGCTGTCGCCGTCATCCTCTTCCAGCGCACGGGTCAGCGCGAAGTACAGGTGCGGCGGCGACGGCAGGTGCTCGACCCGGCCAATGACGCGGCGCAGACGCGGGCTGTCGAGCAGATCGCGCAGTTCTTCCAGACTGTGGATCGCTTCCAGCACCGTCTCGGAAGACAGCGGCAGCGGCAGGAAGCGATGGGCAACACCGATCAGCTTGATCGGCGGTGAAACGCCGGCTTCGGTGTTTTCCAGCAGCGCGATACGGATGGTTTCCGGGCGCAGGGTGCGGATCTGGCCGAGCAGCGTGGCCGGCGGCAGATCGGGGAGACCCGGGCCGACGATCAACACGTCAATCGGGGAATTGGCGACCGCGAACATGGCGGCGTTGCCATCGGCAACGAACTCGACGTTCCATTCGTCGCCCATGTCGCCGATGTAGTCGGTCAGATCATCGGGCAAACAGGCGGTGTCGCCCACATACAGGATCCGCAAGGCACTTCCCCTTCAAACCATTGTCCAGTGGCGCATCCGAACCCTGGATACACGCCCGCGCGAAAATCTACCGATTTTTCGGCCGCGCGATGACATTCCTGAAGGGCTGTCACGCGATATTGCGCAGTCCTTCACACAACCGCCGCGAGAGAGTCGTTTCGCAGCCTGAATTCGTCAATTTTTTGGCGCGATTCCGGGCAATAAACGCCCTTCCACCGGCCCGGCGGCGGACAGGTGCGCGAGCAGGCGGGCCAGCGTGACCACGTCCTGGAAGTTGTGCGCGGTCACCCGGTGCAGCAATTCGGAAGAACCGCCACGCAGGTAGCCCAGCCAGGCCGCGGGGGCTTCCGATCCCGGCAGATCGTCCTCACGCACGATCTCCAGCGCGCGTCGTTCGATGGTGGCGAGACGGCAGTTTTCCCAGACGCCGCGATAGCGGCGACGGGTGGGATACAGCAGGTCCAGGTGGGCCAATCCTTCCAGCGGACTGCGACGGCGCGCCAGCCGGTAACGTGTGATCAGCAGGGGCGCGTCGTAACAGCGTCCGTTATAGCTGACCAGCCGCGTATCGGGCCGCAGCCAGCCGGCGAAGGTATCCAGCATGGCGCGCTCGGCGGACAGATGCGCGATCAGCAACTGGCGCACGCGCAATCCTTCGGGAACGAAATCCGAGGCGCCGATCATGAAGGCGCGCGTGCCGGTGCCGCCGGCCAGTCCGGTGGTCTCGGTGTCGAAGAAAGAAGCTGCGCGGGGGACAGCAGATCCTCACGTGCGAACGTGCCATCGAACGACTCGGGTATTACTGGCCACGGCAACACCCGTTCGACCAGATGCAGGCCATCGGCAATTTCCTCGCCCGGCAGGATGCGCTGGTGCGCGGCAGCGCGCGAGGGCGGCGCGGAACGCGTGCGCACGCCCAGCATCCGCCGCAGCGAGGCGGTCGTGTCGACGGATGGGCCGCGCACCGCGGGTGGCGATGCAACGGGCGCGTGATGCCCGGCCTGCTGGCGCAGCCGGCGCAGGTGTTCCAGTGCGGTACTCATGCGACAGCCAGCAGTTCCAGCACGCGCCGCGCCAGCACCTTGGGAGTGACCTCGGCGATCTCGTCGGCGGCCAGAATGGGGCCGACGCAGGCCGGACAACCGGCGCGGCAGCCGCAACCGTCGACCAGCTCACCCGCACGCCGCACCAACTCGACCTGCCGACGCCACAGCGGTTCGCTCAAGCCGATACCGCCGGGGTAATTGTCGTACAAGTACAGTGTGGGCACGAAGCGGTCACCTTCCAGCGGCGACAGCAATTGCCCTTCGCCACCACGCAGCTGTCCCCTGCCCTGCGCGTCGGGCACCGCGAACCAGGCGCCGTCACCGTCGCCTACTGCCTTCTGCAAATCCCGCCCTTCGGCCATTACCGCCACGGTGGCGGCGATGTGCAGCGCGTTGGCCGCGCCGAGAAAACCATCCAGCGCTTCCTGCCGCGAGGCGAAGCCCGCGTGCAGGGTCTCCGGCGGCAACTGCCACCACAGGCTGGTGGTATGCATTTCCTGATCCGGCAGGTTGACCGGGCCGTAGCCGATGTTCTCGTGGGTGTAGTAGCGGATTTTCTTGTAGCCGGCCACGCGTCGGACCACGTGCACTTCGCCGTGGTGGCAGGTGCCCTGCCCGGCGCGGCAACCGTCGAAACGCTCCAGCACCTTCAGCTTGGTGTAGTCGATGGCGTCGGTGTAATAGTCCACGTGGGTCCGGGTGACGTAGGCCTTGCGGCCTTCCCAGTCCAGCCGCTCGACCTGGTAGGGCGTGGACTGGATCATGTGGATGGCACCTTCGTAGAGAGTCAGCGGCGCGGCGCTGAAATCCACTTCCGCGATGATGGTCTGGCGGCCGTCGGTGCGATCCACCACCACGAAGTTGCCGTCGGCCACCGCGCGCAGGCTGACCGCGTTGGCCGGATAGCTATCGGCGATCCATTCGTAGCGCTCGCCCTCGCGATGGACCACGCTGTCCTCGCTCAGCAGTTCCAGGAACGGCGCCGGGTCCACCGGACCGAAATGCTCGCCCGCCAGGAACGGCAGCTCGAACGCCGCGCAACGGATGTGGTCGAGCAGGATCATCGGCTGGTCGGCCGCGATGCGCGCGTGTTCCGGCGGGCTGTCGGCGAAGAAATCCGGATGCCGCACCACGTACTGGTCCAGCGGCTGCGAGCTCGCCACCAGCACGCCCAGCGAAGGCTGCTGGCGGCGTCCGGCGCGGCCGAAGCGCTGCCAGGTGGCGGAAATCGATCCCGGATAGCCATTCAGCACCACCGCATCGAGACTGCCGATGTCCACGCCCAGTTCCAGCGCCGAGGTGGAGACGATGCCGTCGATGCGGCCGTCGCGCATATCGCGCTCGGCCTGGCGACGCTCGGTCGGCAGGTAGCCGCCGCGATAGGCGCGGATGCGCGCGGGCTTGCGCGGATCGTGGTCGAACACGTCCTTGAGGTACTTGGTCAGCACCTCGACCATGGTCCGCGACTGCGCGAACACCAGCGTCTTCAACCCCGCCTTGATCGCCAGCCGGGCGATCCGGTTGCTCTGGGAACGCGCCGATGCGCGCAGGCCCAGATCCGGATTGACCACCGGCGGATTCCACAGCAGCACATGCTTGTCGCCGCTGGGCGCGCCGGACTCGGTGATGGCGTGCACGTCGGCTTCCAGCAGCGCCTCGGCGTGCGCCTTGGGATTGCCGATGGTGGCCGAGCACAGGATGAACTGCGGCGAGGCACCGTAGAACGCGCACACGCGACGCAGGCGGCGCAACACGTTGGCCACGTGCGAACCGAACACGCCGCGATAGGTGTGGACTTCGTCGATGACCACGTAGCGCAGGTTCTCGAAGAACTGCGCCCATTTGGTGTGGTGCGGAAGGATCGCCTGGTGCAGCATGTCCGGATTGCTGACCACGATGTCGCCGTGCAGACGGATGGCCTGGCGCGCGTCGCCCGGGGTATCGCCGTCGAAGGTGAACGCCTTGATGCCCAACTCGCCGGCGGCGTTGAGTTCCAGCAGTTCGCTCACCTGGTCCTGCGCCAGCGCCTTGGTCGGGAACAGGTACAGCGCCTTCGCGCTGCCGCCCATCACCGCCGAGGCCACCGGCAGCGTGTAGCACAGCGATTTGCCCGAGGCGGTGGGCGTGGCGATGACCAGATGCTCCCCCGCCGCGGCATGCGCCCAGGCTTCGGCCTGATGCGAATAGAGCCGCTCGACCCCGCGCTGGCGCAGCGCGCGTGCGAGCGCCGGTGGCAGGCTTTCCGGCAATGGCGCGTAGCGTCCCTCGCGTCCAGGCACGGTCAACTGGCCGGTCACCCGGTCCGGGTACTTGGCCGCCAGCCGCTCGGACAGGCGACTGCCATCGGCGGCGCCGGCCGGCAGAAGATCACGATGGGAACGGGCGATTTGCCGGGCGGGTACGGACATGGACGGCCTCCAGAAAGGACCGTCATCACAAACCAACCGCCGTCGCAGGATTTGTAGATTGACGTCGGCGCGGCGTCTTCGAACCGACGCAAAAACAAAAGGACCCGGCCGTGCGCCGGGCCGTCTGGGACGAACTGGTGGGCGGTACAAGGTTCGAACTTGTGACCCCTCGCCGTGTGAAAGACAGTGCTCTACCACCTAACCTAACCGCCCGAATGTCGGGCCGCGTATGTTAATCGGGCCGGCCGGATTGGTCAAACATTTTTGCCCCATCAGCCGCAAAGGCCCGCCACGCAAGCCTCTCGGCGGCTCAGACCGCGGCGGTCACCAGCACTTCGATGCGCCATTCGGCATTGGCCAGGCGCGCCTGGACGGTGGCGCGCGGCGGCGTATGGCCCGGCGTCACCCACTCATCCCAGACCTGGTTCATGCCGTCGAAATCCAGGATGTCCTTCAGGAAGATTTCCACCCGCAGCAACTTGCTCTTGTCGGTGCCGGCCTGCGCCAGCAACGCATCGACGGCGGCCAGTACCTGCCGGGTCTGGCCGCGGATGTCCTCGCTGGCATCGTCGGCGATCTGCCCGGCCAGGTAGACCACGCCGTTGTGGATGGCCATTTCCGACATGCGGGGGCCGACATCGAATCGTTGGATCATGGGGGAAACTCCTTCATTTACCGGCACTGGTTGCGCCGCCAATGAAGCTTAACGCAGGGCGTCGGGCGGTTGGGACCGCACCGGCCAAACCGTCGTTTCAGATTTCCTGCTCCTGCGTTTCCCGGCGTGCCGTTTCGCCGCCCGCCGACGCCGTCCGCCGCCCGGGCAGCGAATAGCCGCCCTCATAGGCGCTGATCTGGTTGCGCCCATCGTGTTGGAACGATAAAGCATGCGATCGGCCAGCGAGAACAGCCGCGCGAGTTGGTAACCGGCCAGTTCGGTCGTGGTGACACCGAAGCTGGCGGTCACGAGGAAACGATGCCCCGTGTCCGCGGTATCGATGTGGGTGATGCGCTGCCGGCAATCCTCCGCCACGGCGATGGCCTGCGCCAGGTTCATCCCCGGCAGCAGCAAGGCGAATTCCTCGCCCCCGAGCCGGCCGACCACGGCATTCCGGTAACCCAGGCCACGGCAAAGATCGGCCACCCGTACCAGCACCCGATCGCCGACGGCGTGGCCGTAACGATCATTGATGGCCTTGAAGTGATCGAGATCGAACATGACCAGGGCGACTTCCTGCTCGTTGCGCGCGCACTGCGCCAGCACGCGCTCGGACTGGATGCTGAAATGGCTGCGGTTGCCGATCCCGGTCAGCGCGTCGGTCTGCGCCAGCCGCTTGAACATCATCTGCGTGCGCTTGGTGCGATACGCCCAGTAGCCGATGCTGGCCAGGAGCATGGTCAGCAACACCACCACCAGGCGGGTGTTCTGTGCGGACTTGGACTCCAGCTTGCGCTGCAGTTGTAGCAACTGGTTCTGGCTGCCAAGCCGCTGGATCTGTTCCGACTTTTCGAAGGTTTCCTGGCGGACGATTTGATAGGCCAGTTCGCGCGTCTTGACCTCGTTCAGATAAGCCTTGTCTGCTTCCGCGAAGCGGCGGTAGTAGACCAGTGCCGTTTCCGTATCACGCCGGCGCTCGGCAATCCGGTACATGGTGCGGTAGGCGCTGACCAGCACTGGGTGCTGGTGCCCACCGCACCGCTGAGCGCGATGGCTTCGGAGGCATAGGTTTCCGCGGCCTTCAGGTCACCTCGCTCGAACAGCAGTTCCGCCAGCGTGGCTTTCACCAGGACCGCCAGGTAGGGATAGCGGAACGACTCCACTTCCGCCAGATGCGTCCGCAGCAGGGTGACGGCTTCCGCGCGCTTGTGGTCCGCGGCCAGTGTCTTGGCCACGATCACCCGTATGTGATTTGCCAGCAGGCGTTCGCCGCCGTTGATGCAGTGATCGATGGCGTCGTCCAGTGGCGCGTTGTCGGCCGGCAGGGTCGACAGGTTCATCATCGCGTCGTACTTGAGGAACTCGGCGAAGCAGCGGGCGCGGGAATCCGGATGGTCGGACAGAATCCGCTCCGCGTAGTGCAGACCCAGGCGGTACTGGCCGATCTCGTTGTGAAGATAGGCCGCCTCGACCAGCGCATGCACTTTCAGTTGCGGATCGGAAACACGATCCATCTGCGGCAGCACGGTGCCCAGTTGACGCAGGCTTTCGGCGAACCGGCGGCTCTTGGTGTAGAGATTGACCAGCAACGCATTGGCGCGGAACCGGATCTCGTCGTCCCTGGCCGAGGCGGCAAGCGCCTTCAGGCGCGGAATCACCACGTCGTAGTTGCCGGAGAAGGCAAGCCGGTACGCTTCCAGGTACTCCAGTTGTTCACGCTGGCGGGGCTCCATTTCCTGCCTGCGACGCTGGAGCGCATCGATCAAGGTACTGAAGCGGGCCGGTTCGGCGCTGCGTATCGATTCCGCCTGCGCGAACAGCTCCGTCACGCTGGGTGGGGATGCCTCCGCGGCCATGGCGGCCGGAACCCAGAGGGCCGCCCACAGCAGCCATGTTCTGAAACCGCTGCGCATCGTCAGGGGCCCGTCCACGCTTCCGCTACGGCCATCAGCTGCACATCCGGCATGAATGCAGGCGGATCCGGCTCATTGGACGTGGAATTCCCTCGCTGACAAAACGCGCCGACCTCCACCAGGAGGCCGCCCCGCGGGGATCTTATCGCATCGCTCGGGAGGGCGTCCGGAGGCCGGGTTCAGCCCGCGTGTCCCAAAGACCGCCCTGCCGGACCGGCGGCAGGCAGCTCGCCGACGAGTTCGGGCCAGGCGGATTCCGCCGGTGTTTCCGACCGATCGTCGGCATGCGTTCCCCGGTAGGCCGCAACCCGGTTGCGTCCCTGTTCCTTGGATCGATAAAGCATGCGGTCGGCATCGGAAAGCAGCCGTTCGAGCACGTAGCCGGATACCGCCGTCGAGGTGACGCCGAAGCTGGCGGTGATGGAAAAGCGGTGGCCGGTCTCGGAAGTGTCAATGGCAGTGAGGCGCGCCCTGCAATCCTCGGCCAGGCGAATCGCCGAACGCAGGTCGCAGCCGTACATCAGCATGGCGAATTCCTCGCCCCCCAGGCGGCCGAGCACGTCAATCCGGCGACAGAGCGCCTGGCAGACCAGCGCGACCTGCCGAAGTACCCAGTCCCCCGAGGGATGTCCGAACCGATCGTTGATCGATTTGAAGTGGTCCAGATCGAACATGATCACGGCCACTTCTTCGCCGTTGCGCTCGCACTGGGCCAGGCTTCGCTCGGCCAGCTGGGTGAAATGATGCCGGTTGCAGATGCCGGTCAGGGCATCGGTCTCGGCCAGGTGCTTCAGCGACATCTGGACCCGTTTGGTCTTGTAGGCCCAGTAGGCGATGGTCGCCAGCAGCAACACCAGGAGGATGATGATCAGGCGCGTGTTCTGCGCGGCCTGCTGCTCGACCTTGCGCTGGAGTTTGAGCAGTTGGTTCTGGCTGTCCAGGCGCTGGATCTGCTGGGATTTCTCCAGGGTCTCCTGGCGCACGATCTGGTAGGCGAGCTCGCGCGCCTTCACTTCGTTCAGATAGGCCTTGTCCACTTCCGCGTAGCGGCGGAAATAGACCAGCGCCTGGTCGGAGTCGTCACGCGCCTCGGCAATGCGGTACATCGTGCGGTAGGCGCTGGCCAGGGAGGGCAGATTGCCGTCCGTGTTTCCCTGGGCAATCGTGTCGGAAGCGAAACTCTCTGCGGCTCCCAGCTCGCCCTTGTCCAGCAACAGCTCCGCGATCAGCGCCTTGACCTGGGCGATGAGGTAGGCAAAACGGGTTGCCTCCACTTCCTGCAGGTTGCTGCGCAGCAGTTCGATGGCCGAACTGCGTTTGCCCTCGGCAGCCCACTTCTTCGCGAGCGTCACCCGGATGGTGTTGACCGCGGCAATCTCGTGCTGCGTCTTGCACTGCTCGATGGCCTGGAGGATGGAATCGTCCCGGCTCGGCAAGGTACCCAGGCTGTTGAGCGCTTCGAACTTGACCTGGTTGGCGAAGCATTGCGTCCGCGGCTGCGGCGAGTCTTCGAGAATGCGTTCGGCGTAGCGCAGGGCCAACTGGTGCTGCCCCACCTGCCCGTAGGTGAAAGAAGCCACGCCCAGCCCCTGATGGCGAAGTTCCTTGGATTTGACCTGATCAACCAGCGCCAGCGTCGTTTCCAATTGCCGCAGCGACTCGGTGAACTGACGGCTCAGGGTACTGGTGTTGGCAACCAATACGCCCGTGCGGAACTTCATCTCCGGGTCCTGAGTGTTCTCAATGAGTACACGTGCCCGCGCCATGGCTTTTTCATACTGGCCCTGGAACGCCACGTCGTAGATGGCCAGGTACTCGGTATGCTCGCGCTGGGCTGTCGTTGCCGACTTGCTGGCGCGTTGCAGTTGCTGCAACAACTGCTGGAATCGCTTGGGCTCGGAACTCTTGACCTGTTCCGCCTGCTCAAGCAACGCATCAATACCGCCTGCGGGAACGGTGACGGCTGCCGCACTCGCGGCAGCCGTCGTCGCCCATATCATGGCCGTCAGCAACGTTCGCATGATCAGGCGAGGGAACATGTCCGTGGACCCGGTAACTTACTCTTCCTCGGGTGCCTGGGCCGGTTCGTTCTCATCCGGGGTGTCTGCATCCGGGGTCTCGCCGGGCGGAATTTCGGGGCCCGGTTCCCAAATCAGGCCAACCATCTCCGTACGCCCACCCATCAATTGGCTGAGCACCGAAAAATCGCCCTTCATCACCGCCTCGCGCTGCGCGGGCTCCAACGCCAGCGAATCGATCATCGCCTGCAGTTGTTCGGACGACAGGCGCGACAGCGCGGGGTTCTGCCCCAGCGTTTCAAGAAACCGGATTGCGTTCGACATGTTGCATCCTCTGTGAGTGGTGGTTTTCTGGTGAATCGAACCGGACCGCGGCCCCGTTCTGCAATGCTTCCAGGCGATCCCGCATGGCCGTGTTGAGCTGCATCCGCCGCGCCGGCGGCACGACCAGCGTGGTCTGTTGGTTCAAATCCGCGGTGGCGAGCGCGGACAACCGGATCCGTTCGCAGCGGGGGGACGTCATCGGCATCGTCGCCGCTTCGTAGGCAATGACATCGTGATCCAACGGATAATCTTCCGCCAACAGGTCGACCAGGAGTTGCCGTTCGGCGGAAGTGCTGCTGAAGCGGCGCAGGCTTCGGTCGCCGGCCAGGCCGACCTGCCACAGGACGAGATAGGCCGAAGTATCCAGCCGACGGCGATAGAGCATGAACTGGCTGGCGGCATAGTGCTGGCACCCGTAGGTGCCCGGATCGATGCCCAGATCCGCGTAGAGGCAATCCTCCGCGGAGACACCGGGCTCCATCTCCGCCTCGTAGCCCTCGCTGCGTGCCTGCTCGACCGCCAGGTGCGGCGCGAGCGCGAACACGCCGGGGTGACCGTAGAAGGCGCCACAGACACGACGTCCGGCGCGCACCTCTGAGAGCATGGCTTCGACCATCTGCGCGTAGGTGTCGCGGCGCGACTTGCCTTCCGCGTACAGCGGCTGCAGGCTGCGCACGTCCGGGTTCATGCCCTGGACCCACAGTTCGACCAGTGGATCGGAGACGGCCACGAAGACCACGTCGGCCTGCTCGATATGACCGCGCGCGCGCGGTCCGATGTGCGCTCCCAACATCATCCCCGTTCCCACGCAGACCAGGCTTCCCCGCACGTCCATCGCGCCGCCGACCGTTTCAAAGAGCAAAATCTAACGGTCCGGGCGCCGCAATGCAAAAAAATGCCGTGACAGCCGTGGGACGGCCAGCCCCCCTCTCAGCGCGACTTGGCCTTGGCCGCCTCCTCCGCCGCCTTGCGCCGGGCCGCGGCGTCCTGCTGGTATTCCACGATATGCGGCAGCGCCCGCAGCAGGCGCGAAGCCGGGTCCAGGGTATAGGTCTCGCCCGCGGGGAGCGCCAGCCGGCCCCGGCCGTTGTCCATCGCCACGGTCTGGACCTTGCCGTCCACCCCGCCGACGCGGACTTCCACGGTTACCTAAACGGCAGGTCGTCCGGGGTTTTCCAGCGCAGGTTCAGGCCGCTGGCGTCGCGCTCGGCGACCAGTTCCGGCAGCGCGGCGCGGTAGAGATAGACGTCGAAGAACCAGCCATAGTCACGTCCGGTGACCTTGCGGACGATGTCGATGTAGTCGCGAGTGGAAACATAGCGCGGCTTGAACTTGCCCGGCTGCGGCGTGTCGGTGCCGTACACGGCCTGGCGGATGCTGGCGAAGAAGGCCTCGTCGCCGATCAGTCCGCGCAGCATGTGCAGCATCAGCGAACCCTTGTAGTAGATGTCCAGGCCCGGGCCATTCTCGCGGTCGTAGACGGTTTTCTCGGTCTGGCTCTTGCCGGACACGATCGGATACTTGTTGACCAGCGCGGCGCGCTGATCCAGCAGCGCGGCGTGGTACTCCATCTCGCCGCGCAGGTATTGAAGGTAGAGCGGCTGCATGTAGCTGCCGAAACCCTCGTGCAGCCACATGTCGTCCCAGTCCACGTTGGTCAGCTGATTGCCGAACCACTCGTGGGCGAACTCTTCTGGAGCAGCCAGTCGTAGCCGTACTTGTCCTTCTTGTAGTCGTTGCCGTAGGCGTTGATGGTCTGGTGTTCCATGCCCAGGTGCGGGGTTTCGACCACCCCCATCTTCTCGTCGCCGAACGGATACGGGCCGATGTTGCGCTCGAAGAAGTCCAGCACCTGCGGGAACTCGGCGAACAGACCGCGCGCCTTGGCCTCGCGTCCCTTCAGGTGCCAGAAATGCAGCGGAATGGTGTTGCCGAAGCGGCTGCGGTACTCGCCCTTCATCTCCTCGTACGGGCCGACGTTCAGGGCAATGGCGTAGGTATCGGGATCCCGCGCGCGCCAGTGGTAGGTGCGCCAGCCGTCCTTCTCCTGCATGCCCATGGCGATGCCGTTGCCGGCTGCCACCAGCGGCGCCGGCACGGTGATGTGCTGGTCCACGACCAGCGGTTCGCCCTGCGGGTGGTCGATGCACGGCCAGAACAGGTCGCAGCCCTCGCCCTGCACCGCCGAGGCGACCCAGGGTTCGCCGGTCGGCGCGGTCGCCCAGACGAAGCCGCCATCCCAGGGCGCGCGCTTGGCCACGTGCGGCCTGCCACCGTAGACGATGCGAACCTTCACCTGCTGCCCGGCCGCCACCGGCGCGGGCAGATCGATGGTCATGCGCCCTTCCGGGTTGCGCCAGGCGCTGGCCGGCAGGACGGCGCCGTCGGCCTCGACCCGGCTGACCGCCAGGTTGCGGTCCAGATCCACGACCACCCGCTGGATCGGCGACCTGGCCCGGAAGGTCAGCCGTGCGTCGCCCTGGATGGCTTTTTCCGCCGGCACGACCTTGAAGCCCAGGTCGGCATGCTCGAACACGACCGCTTCCTGTTCAGGCGCGCGCGGCACCCCGGAATCACGGGTCAGGTCGGTGATGTCGGCCTGCGCGGCGAATGCCCCGGTGGACAGGCTCAGGGACAGGGCGAGCATCAGGCGGGAGGACTTCATCGGCATCTCGGCTCCGTTCGGGGCGTGGCGAACGCCACGACAACCGCCGATGGTGGCACGCCCGTCCGGACCGGCGGTATCCGACTGAAGTCATGGAGGGCGCGGGATCAGGCCCCGGCCAGCGCGCGGCCGGCCCACTCCACGATCTGATCGCGCGACAGCGCCCCGGACTGGCGGGCCAGTTCACGCCCCCCGCGAATCAGGACCAGGGTCGGAATACTGCGGATACCGTAGCGGGCGGCCAGTGCGGTCTCCGCCTCGGTGTCCACCTTGGCCAGGCGCATCCGTGGCTCCAGCGCCTGCGCCGCGGCCTCGAACTGCGGTGCCATCGCCAGGCACGGGCCGCACCACGGCGCCCAAAAGTCCACCAGCAACGGCAGTTCGCTGCGCAGCGCGTGGCGGTCGAAATCGCCGGTGGTGAGCGCCAATGGCCGTCCGCGGAACAACGGCTGGTGGCAGCGCCCGCAACCCGGCGACTGGCCGAGCCGTTCCGGCGGCAGGCGGTTCATCGCCCCGCAGTCCGGACAGGGGACCAGCCAGTTGGCGTCGCTCATGGCGTTTTCCGCCTCGCCGTCTCGGCGCCGCCTTCGGACAACCGCAGGTGCAGCAGCGGGAACGGCTTGCCCAGCCCATCGCGCTCCGACCGCGATTCCAGTTCGAAGCCCATGTGGAGGTAGAACCCCACGCCCCCGGGTTCTGTTCGTTCACGTCCACCCGGCTCGCGCCCCAGCTTTCAATCGCATGCCGGAGCAACGCCTTGCCCGCGCCGGTCCCGTGGTGGGCCGGATCGACGAACAGCATCTCCACCTTGCCAGCCTCCACGCCGACGAACCCGCACGGCTGCCCATCGGCGGCCCGCGCCACCGCCAGGCGCTCGGAGGAAGGGAGATAGCCGTCACGCACCAGCGGCCGGAACATCTGGATGTCGGCCTCCTCCAGGAAGTGGTGGGTGGCGCGGACGGCGGACTCCCAGACCTCGAGCAGGCGGGGCAGATCGGCGTTGGTGGCAGTGTCGATTTTCATGCGCGCAGCTTGCCACGACATGCGCCCGGGAGGCAGTTGTAATCCGCGCTTCCGTTTGTCTTTCCCGACCGCCGTTTTCACTCCACCCGTCGCGGAAAGGACTAGACTGGCCGCGACCGGAGTTTGGCCGAAAGCGTGGAGGTACGCGTATGGCCACGTGGTTGCTCGTTGCCGCCCTGGCGCTTTCGCCGCAGCCGCCGCTGCCGCTGCCGCTGCCGGATGCACTCGTCCCGCCGGAAATCCCCACGACCGAGCAGATCCTCGCCGTGCCGCCGGAACTGCACGATCAGTTCCGCCAATGGATGGCGCCGGTCGATGGCGCCACCTCCACCACCCGTCTGGACCGGTTGGTCGATTTCCTGTTTTCCAAGGAGGGCGGCCTGGGATTGCAGTACAGCGCGGACGCCAACTACACCGTGGCCCAGACCTATCAGATGCGCCACGCCAACTGCCTGAGTTTCACCCTGCTGGTGGTGGCGCTGGCGCGCGTCGATGGCCTGCAGGCCTACGCGCAGGAAATCGAGGACGTGCTGACCTGGTACCAGGAAGGCAACACCGTCTATCGCAACAATCACGTCAACGCCGGCATCCGCATCGGCCACCAGCGCTTCAGCGTGGACGTCGCGTGGGATGAAGTAATGACCCGCCAGCAGCCCGAGGCGATCGCCGATACCCACTTGTTCGCGATGTTCTACAACAATCGCGCGGTCGACCTGCTGGGCAAGGGACAACTCCCGCAGGCAAAGGCCTATCTGGCCCGCGCCCGTGCGCTCAGTCCCGACTATCCGGCGTTCTGGAGCAACGCGGGCGTCGTGGCGTTGCGCGAAGGACGGATGTCCGAGGCCGAACGCCTGTTCCTGCACGCGCTCGAACTGAACGGGAACTACTCCTCCGCACTGTTCAACCTGGTCACGTTCTACAACCGCGCGGGACGCGAGGACGAGGCCAGGCCGCTGCAGAAGCGGCTGGAGCGCGTGCGCGCCCGCGATCCCTTCGACCAGTTCCTGCTGGCGTGGAGAAGAGCGCTCCGGTGACTACGAAGGCGCGGTGACCTACTACCTGCGCGCGATACGCCTGTACAGCGAGGAGCATCGCTTCTACCAGGGCCTGGCGCGCGCCTACCTGCACCTGGGCGACGCCCGCCGCGCCGGCCGCGCGCTGGCGCGGGCGCAGGCGCTCACCGAAGGCGCCACCCGCGCCCAGTACCAGGCCAAGCTGGAACGCCTGCGCAAACCGCGCGAGCCGAACATCTTCGGCCCGCAGCCGCGCGAGGCGCGACGCTAGCGTTGGACGATCGGCCAGTGCCCGAGGCACTGTTAATCCGGCTGTCCTTCGACACTCTGGATCAGCTCGAAACCTGCAGGCGCCAGGACGATCGGCGCGACCGCGGGCGTCGCCGGCGCGGGTTCGCTGTAGCCCAGGGTCAGATGCGGAAGGAAGTT
>OFCY01000052.1_pt1 | contig 23282 bp, 20 predicted proteins | sample 1520981 | NCBI WGS metagenome assembly OFCY01 (sample SAMEA2532533, study PRJEB24079) | metagenome
ACGCCCTGCTTCTGCAGATCGCGCAGGCAGCGCGACAGGTTGGTCACTGCCACCACCGGAATGCGATCGGCCGCGCCGGCCGAGGTCTTGCGCAAGGTTGGTGTTGACCGTGGCCGACTTGTCCGTTGGGAATCACCACCGCGGTCACGCCCGCCGCCGCCGCGCTGCGCAGGCAGGCGCCGAGGTTGTGCGGATCCTGCACGCCGTCCAGCACCAGCAGCAGCGCCTTGCCTTCGGCGGCCTCGACCAGTCCTTCCAGCTCGTTCTCGTCCCAGGTCCGCGCGGCCGCGTAGCGCGCCGCGACGCCCTGGTGGCGCACGCTGCCACCGACGCCATCCAGCGCCTGCGCGGTTACCCGGCGCACCTCGATGCCCTTGCGGCGCGCGTTCTCTTCGATCTCGGTCAGGCGCGCATTCTTGCTGCCGCCCTCGACCAGGACCTCACGCACGTGATCGGCATCGTTCTCGATGGCCGAAGCCACCGCGTTGACGCCGACAATCCATTGGTTCTGTTTGCTCATTGTTGATTGGTGATTCGGGATGGGGGATTCGGGATTCGGACTCGTCCTGGAAGATCCGCGGCAAGCCGCCAATCCCCAATCCCGAATCCCGAATCCCGGCTATTTCAGTACGGCCGCTTCTTGCGCTTCGCCGGCTGGCCGCGCGGCGGTAGCGCGGGCACGCCCTGCTCCGCCTTGTCCTCGACCAGGCGGAAGTCGATCTTGCGCTCCTCCAGGCTGGCCTTGAGCACGACGATGCGCACGCGGTCGCCCAGCCGGTACTGCTTGCCGCGGCGTTCGCCGGACAGCGTCTTGCGGATGGGATCGGAAGTGGTAATAGTCGTGCGGCAGCTGGGTGACGTGGACCAGGCCGTTGACCTTGGATTCGTCCAGTTCGACGAACAGGCCAAAGCTAGGTGACGCCGCTGATGACACCTCGAACTGGCCGCCGATCGTGCTTTTCCATCCACGCCGCGCTACCACCTCGTCGACCTCGCGCTCGGCCTCGTCGGCGCGGCGCTCGCGTTCGGAGCATTGCAGCGCCAGCGCGGCCATCTCGTGCGGCGGGTACAGGTACTTGTCCGGCTTGCCGCCCTTGAGCGCGTACTTGATCGCGCGGTGCACCAACAGATCCGGATAGCGCCGGATCGGCGAGGTGAAATGCGCGTACGCCTCCAGCGCCAGGCCGAAGTGACCGACGTTGTCCGGCGCATACACCGCCAGGCTCTGGCTGCGCAGCAGCACGGATTCCAGCAACGCGGCATCCGGGCGATCGCGGATCTTCTTCAACAGTTTGGTGTAGTCGCGCGGCTGCACCTTGCCCCAGGCCGGCAGGCTCAGCTTGAACTCCTTGAGGAATTCCAGCAGATCCTCGAACTTGGATTCCGGCGGCTTCTCGTGGATGCGGTACGGCGCGGGAATGCGCTTCTGCATCAGATACTTCGCCGCCTCCACGTTGGCCGCGATCATGCACTCCTCGATCAGCTTGTGGGCATCGTTGCGCTGGAGCATGCCCGCCTGGGTGACCTCGCCGCGATTGTCCAGGACGAAGCGGACCTCGGAGGATTCGAACTCGATCGCGCCGCGCTGCTGGCGCGCCTTGGCCAGCACCTGGTACAGCTGGTGCAGGCGCTCGACCTGCGGCAACTGCGCGCCGACCTGGCGCTTCGCCTCTTCGTCGTCCAGGCCCACCGCGTTCCAGACCTGGGTATAGGTCAGGCGCGCGTGCGAGTTCATCACTGCTTCGTAGAACTTGGAGCGGGTGACCTGGCCGTCGTGATCGATCTGCATGTCGCAGACGAAGCACATGCGATCGACCTTCGGGTTCAGCGAGCAGATGCCGTTGGACAGGGTCTCCGGCAACATCGGCACCACGAAACCGGGGAAGTACACCGAGGTCGCGCGCTTCTGTGCCTCGTCGTCCAGCGGCGTGCCGGGACGGACGTAGTGCGACACGTCGGCGATGGCGACGACGAGGCGGAAACCGGTACGGCTGGTCTCGCAATAGACCGCGTCGTCGAAATCCTTGGCGTCCTCGCCATCGATGGTGACCAGCGGCACCGCGCGCAGATCCACGCGTCCGTCCAGCATGCCTTCCTCCACCACCAGCGGCACGGCGGTGGCCTCGGCCAGCACCTGCGGTGGGAACTCGTGGGGAATGTCGTGGCCATGGATGGCGGCTTCCACCACCAGCGAGGGCGTCAGCTTGTCGCCGAGCACCGCCAGGATCCGGCCGATCGGCGGACGCCGCGCATCCGGCGGCTGGGTCAGTTCGCAGACCACCAGTTGGCCGTCGCGCGCGCCCTGGGTCGCATCCGGCGGAATCTGCACGTTGCGCTGCACGCGCTTGTCGTCCGGCGCCACGTAGGCGATGCCGGCTTCGAAGCCGAAGCGGCCGATCAGGCGGGTCAGGCGGTGTTCGAGCACCCGCGCGATGCTGCCTTCGCGGCGGCCGCGATGATCGATGCCGGTGACGTTGGCCAGCACGCGATCGCCGTGCATCACCTTGCGCATCTCGTACGGCGGCAGGAACAGATCGTCGCCACCGGCATCCGGACGCAGGAAGCCGAAGCCGTCCGGATTGGCGATGACCACGCCGGGCACCAGGTCGGTCTGCTGCACCGGCGCGTAGCCGCCGCGGCGGTTCTGCACCACCTGCCCATCGCGCAGCATGGCCGCCAGGCGCTTGCCCAGCGCCTCGAAACGGTCCGGCGCGGTCAGGCCCAGCCGGTACCAATCTCTTCGGCCGTCTGCGGGCCGTCCGACGCTTCCAGCAGGCCGAGGATGGCCTCGCGGCTGGGAATGGGATTGTCGTAGCGCGCGGCTTCACGCGCGGCATGGGGGATCGGTGAAGGAGGACGAGCCGCGCCCGCCGGGCCGCGGGCCACGCCCGGGGGAAGGTTTCGGCGCCGTGGCCTTGCCGCGCGACGGCGGCAGATCCGGCATCCAGGGCGGGAGCGCGGCCTTCTTGCGCGGACCAGCCGACGCGGCGCCGGCGCCGCCCCTGCTTCCCTTTCCGGATGCGGCCTTGCCGCCTTTCCTGCTTGTGTTTTTGCTCATGCGGCCATGTTACACCCCGCCTGAATGCTGACCGTGAGAAACAACCCGTTGACAAAGTCCGGCGCGACCTCCAAAATTCGCGGCCTGCACACCTCGCCCAGGTGGCGGAATTGGTAGACGCACTAGTTTCAGGTACTAGCGGGTAAAACCGTGGAGGTTCGAGTCCTCTCCTGGGCACCACTGCAAACCGGCGGAATCCGCCGACATGAAACCCCGCTCCGGCGGGTTTTTTGTATCCGTAACCATGACTTCCGCCACTGTCCCCGTCCCGGTGAGGCGCGTGAATGTGCGCTTTCCTCAGGGAGAGAAGGACATGACCAAGGCATTCGGCAAGAAGGCGGGACTGTTCGCTTCGGCGGTGGCGCTCCTGCTGGTGGCGTTCACGGCGAGCGCGCAGCGCGCCGACGGCAACATCAATGGCGATGCGTCGCCCGGCGACAAGGTGTACGTCGCCAATACCGGCACCGGCCTCAAGCGCGAGACCGTGGCCGACGAAGACGGCAAGTACCGGTTTCGCTCGCTTCCGCTGGGCACCTACCAGGTGAAAATCGTCCGCGGCGAGGAAAACGTCCTCAATGCCACGGTGACCCTGCGCCCGGGCAGCACCGCGCGACCGCCGACACCGGAGCCCTCCGCCGCGGCCGGGACGGATCCCGCGCCATCGCCGGCGCCGCCCGCCGGCAACTGAGCGTCGCCCGTGTCATCAGCAAGGCCCCGCATCGCGGGGCCTTTCTTTTGGGCGTGCGATGCCCGTGCCCGGTAGAATTGCGGGATTGGAACATACCGCAGACCGACGCAACCGATGAGCGACACCATCCGCACCTCCTTCCACGGCTTCGAACAGATCCCCCTGCGCGAGTACGCCGAGCGCGCCTATCTGGACTACTCGATGTACGTGGTGCTGGACCGCGCCCTGCCCTTCATCGGCGACGGTCTCAAGCCGGTGCAGCGCCGGATCATCTACTCGATGAGCGAACAGGGGCTCAGCGCCGCGTCCAAACCGAAGAAGTCCGCGCGCACCGTCGGCGACGTCATCGGCAAATACCATCCGCACGGCGACAGCGCCTGCTACGAGGCGATGGTGTTGATGGCGCAGCCGTTCTCGTACCGCTATCCGCTGATGAGGGCCAGGGCAACTTCGGTTCGCCCGACGACCCCAAGTCGTTCGCGGCCATGCGCTATACCGAGGCCAAGCTGACCCCGATCGCCGAAGTGCTGCTGGGCGAACTCGGCCAAGGCACGGTGGACTGGACACCCAATTTCGACGGCACCCTGGAAGAACCGACCTGGATGCCGGCGCGGCTGCCGCACCTGCTGCTCAACGGCACCACCGGCATCGCCGTGGGCATGGCCACCGACGTGCCGCCGCACAACCTCAACGAGATCGTCAGCGCGTGCATCCGCCTGATCGATGATCCGGACGCCACCGTCGCCGATCTGTGCGAACACGTGCTCGGCCCGGACTATCCCACCACCGCCGAAATCATCACGCCCCGATCGGACCTGCGCGCGATGTACGAAACCGGCAACGGCAGCGTGCGCGCCCGCGCCACCTACGCCAAGGAAAACGGCAACCTCGTCATCAACGCCCTGCCCTACCAGGTTTCGCCCTCCAAGGTGATCGAACAGATCGCCACCCAGATGCGCGCCAAGAAGCTGCCCTGGCTGGAGGACATCCGCGACGAATCGGATCACGCCAACCCGGTGCGGGTGGTGCTGATTCCGCGTTCCAACCGGGTCGATACCGAACAACTGATGGGGCATCTGTTCGCCACCACCGACCTGGAGAAGAGCTACCGGGTCAACCTCAACATCATCGGCCTGGACGGCCGCCCGCAGGTCAAGCACCTGAAGGCGCTGCTGACCGAATGGCTCAGCTTCCGCTACGACACCGTCACCCGCCGGCTCAAGCACCGGCTGGAGAAGGTCGATCGCCGCCTGCACCTGTTGGAAGGCCTGTTGATCGCGTTCCTCAACCTGGACGAGGTCATCCGCATCATCCGCACCGAGGACGAGCCAAAGCCCGCGTTGATCGCGCGGTTCAAGCTGACCGAGGATCAGGCCGACTACATCCTCGACACCAAGCTGCGCCAGCTGGCGCGGCTGGAGGAAATGAAGATCCGCGGCGAGCAGGACGAACTGGCCGCCGAGCGCGAAAAGCTGCAATCGATCCTGGAGTCCAAGACCAAGCTGAAGAAGCTGATCAAGGACGAACTGACCGCCGACGCCAAGAAATTCGGCGACGCCCGTCGTTCGCCGCTGGTGCAGCGCGACGCCGCGCAGGCACTGGACGAGACCGAACTGGTCGCCGCCGAGCCGATGACCGTGGTGCTGTCGGAGAAGGGCTGGATCCGCGCGGCCAAGGGCCATGAAGTCGATGCCGCCGGGCTGTCCTACCGCGAAGGCGACAGCCTGCTGGCGGCGGTGCGTTCGCGCAGCACCCAGCAGGTGGCGTTCCTGGATTCGGAAGGCCGCAGCTACTCCACCTCCGTGCACACCCTGCCCTCGGCGCGCGGCAACGGCGAGCCGCTGACCGGTCGTTTCTCGCCGGCCGCGGGCGCGTCGTTCCAGGCGCTGGCCAGCGGCGACAACGACACCCGGCTGGTGCTGGCGTCGTCGCACGGCTACGGCTTCGTCACTCGTTTCGAGAACCTGACCGGCCGCCAGAAAGCCGGCAAGGCGATGTTCAACCTGACCGCCGGCGCGCGCGTGTTGCAACCGGCCCCGATCTCAAATCCGGACACCGACCGCATCGTCGCGGTGACCACGGCCGGCCATCTGCTGGCGTTCCCGATCAGCGAGCTGCCGGAACTCGACAAGGGCAAGGGCAACAAGATCATCGACATCCCCAAGGCCAAGCTGGGCACCGAACGGGTGGTCGCCATCGCCGCGGTGTCGCCCGGCAATACCCTGCAGGTGCGCAGCGGCCAGCGCACGATGTCGCTGTCGTTCAAGGATCTGGACGCCTACCTCGGCGCGCGCGCGACCCGCGGCGGCCTGCTGCCGCGTGGCTGGCAGAAGGTCGACGGACTCGGGGTGGAGTAATGCAGCCGGACTTCTGGCTGGAGCGCTGGCGCGAGGGCCGCATCGGCTTCCATCGGGAAGAGGTGATGCCGCTGCTGGTCCAGCACTGGCCGGCGCTGGCGGTGCCCGCCGGCCGGCGGGTGTTCGTGCCGCTGGCGGGAAAGACGCTGGACATGATCTGGCTGGCCGCGCAGGGCCATCCGGTGCTGGGCGCCGAACTGTCGCCACTCGCCGTGCAGCAGTTCTTCGAGGAAAACGGACCTGCGGCCACAGGTGACGGACACACCGGCCGGCCGCCTGCACGCGGTCGATGGCATCGCGTTGATGCTCGGCGACGTGTTCGCGCTGGGAGGCCGCCGCCCTGGCGACCTGCGAGGCCGTCTACGACCGCGCCGCGCTGATCGCGCTGCCGCCGGAGTTGCGCGCGCGCTACGCCGACGAGGTATATGGCCGGCTGCCCATCGGCTGCCGTGGCCTGCTGATCACGCTGGAATATCCACAGCCGGAAAAGGACGGTCCGCCGTTCTCGGTCGATGAAGCCGAAGTCCATCGCCTGTTCGCCGATCGTTGGGACATCGAGCGGCTGGAGCGCCGAGACATCCTGGCCAATGAGGCCAGCTTCCGCGCCGAGGGCGTGACCGCCCTGCACACCGCGGTCTACCGGTTGCGCAAGCGCGCCTGAAAAAAAACACCCCGGCGTCGCCGCCGGGGTGCATTGCATCTTCCGGCGAAGTCACTCGGCCGAGGACTTCTGCGCGAGCCGCGCGGTCAGGTAGTTCTCCATACCGATGCGCTTGATCAGGCCCAGCTGCTGCTCCAGCCAGTGCGCGTGATCCTCCTCGGTATCCTTCAGCTGGGTCTGCAGAATCTCGCGACTGACGAAGTCGCCATGCCGTTCGCACAGCGCCACGCCCTTGGCGAGATTGGCGCGGACCTCGTACTCCACTTCCAGATCCCGTCGCAGCATTTCCTCGACGGTCTGCCCGGCGGTGAACGGCGTCGGGCTCATGTCCGGATCGCCTTCCAGGAACAGGATCCGGCGCAACAGCGCATCGGCGTGCTCGGTCTCCTCCTGCATCTCATGGTCGAGACGTTCGTAGAGCGCGATCAGGCCCATGTCCTCGTAACGGCGGGAATGGATGAAATACTGGTCGCGCGCGGACAACTCGCCACGCAGCAACTGCTTGAGGTAATCGACGACTTCGGGATGGCCTTTCATGGATTCAACTCCTTGCAACTGCCGCGCATGATGCCCGAAGCCGGGCGCCGGTGTTCTAATCGGAATCAGTCGCACTCGCAGCCGCTTTCGCGGCCCCTCACAGGGCCGCGTTGTGCACGCCCGCCACCGCCCGTCCGGAAGGATCGGCCGCCGCCGCGAAGCTGGCGTCCCACGCGATTGCCGCCGGCGAGGAGCAGGCAATCGACTTGCCGCCGGGCACGGTCTCGGCGCAGGCCTGGCCGGGATAGAAACGCTCGAACAGGCTGCGGTAGTAATACGCTTCCTTGGTCTGCGGCGGGTTGATCGGGAAGCGCTTGTCCGCCGCCGCCAGTTCGCGATCGCTGACCTGCGCCTCGGCATGTGCCTTCAGGCCATCGATCCAGCCATAGCCGACGCCGTCGCTGAACTGCTCCTTCTGCCGCCACAGGATCGAATCCGGCAGGTAGCCCTCGAATGCCTCGCGCAGCACGGCCTTCTCGATGCGGCCCTTGCCGGCCATCTTGTACTGCGCGTCCATCCGCATCGCCACGTCGAGGAATTCGACGTCGAGGAACGGCACGCGCGGCTCCACGCCCCAGGCCATCATCGATTTGTTGGCGCGCAGGCAGTCGTAGTTGTAGAGCGCATCCAGCTTGCGCACCAGTTCCTCGTGGAACTCGCGCGCGTTCGGCGCCTTGTGGAAGTACAGGTAGCCGCCGAAGATTTCGTCCGAGCCCTCGCCCGACAGCACCATCTTCACGCCCATCGCCTTGATCCGGCGCGCCAGCAGGAACATCGGGGTGGAAGCGCGGATGGTGGTGACGTCGTAGGTCTCGATGTGGCGGATCACTTCAGGCAGCGCGTCCAGGCCTTCCTCGAAGGTGTACTCGAACCCGTGGTGCACCGTGCCCAGCGCCTGCGCGGCGACTTCCGCGGCGGCCAGATCCGGCGAACCCTTCAGGCCGATGGCGAAGGAATGCAGGCGCGGCCACCAGGCTTCGGACGTGTCGTCGTCCTCCACCCGGCGACGCGCGAACCGCGCGGCCACCGCCGCCACCAGCGACGAATCCAGACCTCCGGACAGCAGCACGCCATACGGAACGTCGGTCATCAGCTGGCGATGCACGGCGCGCTCGAACGCCTCGCGCAGTTCCTCGCGGGTGACCTCCACGCCCTGCACCGCGTCGTAGCTGCGCCAGGCCTTGCCGTAGTACGGCTTCAGCTCGCCGCTGGCACTATCGTAGTAATGCCCCGGCGGGAACTGCGCGACGTCCGCGCACAGATCCGCCAGCGCCTTCATCTCCGAGGCCACGCACAGGCGGCCTTCGCGATCGTGTCCCCAGTACAGCGGGCACACGCCGATCGGGTCGCGCGCGATCAGGAAACGGCGCGCGGCCACGTCCCACAGCGCGAACGCGAAGATGGTATTGAGCCGGTTGAGGAACGATTCGGGGCTGTCCTCGCGGTACAGCGCGTTGATCACTTCGCAATCCGAGCCGGTCTGGAACGCGTAGGGCTGCCGCAGTTCCTTCTTCAGTTCGCGGTGGTTGTAGATCTCGCCGTTCACCGCCAGCACCAGGCCGCCGTCGGCCGAGCGCAGCGGCTGCGAACCGCCGGCCGGATCGACGATCGCCAGGCGCTCGTGGACGAGGATGGCGCCGTCGTCCAGATGGACGCCGCTCCAGTCCGGGCCGCGATGGCGCTGCCGCTGGGAAAGCTCCAGCGCCTGCCGGCGCAGGGCGGTGGCGTCGTCACCGGCCTGCAGGCCGAAAATGCCGAAGATGGAACACATGGGAGACTCCTGGAAAATGGGGGTTGGGAGAGGGATGGCGGGCGAAGGGCGAAAAAAACCCGACATCTCGCGATGCGGGTTTCTGTGTCCGGCTGGTACTTCTATGCCTAGTCGCAGACCCGCAGCGCCCACGCGCGATTATTCGCACGCGCATTGTTGCGGCGGTTCGAATTGTTCGTGGCGGCGGTGGCGAGACCAAGCATGGAAGCGACCCTAACCGGTCCCGGCGGGGCTTGGCAAGCCCCGGCTTCGCGCTTTCTCATGGTTTCAGCCGCAACCATTCCCGGACCACTCAGGCGGCCGGCAGCAGCAGCCGCTCCAGCAGCCGCTGGTAGAGGCCCGGAAGCGCTTCCAGGTCGGCCAGCGCGATGTTCTCGTCGACCTTGTGGATGCTGGCGTTGACCGGACCGATCTCGATGCACTCGGCCCCGAGCGGGGCGATGAAGCGCGCATCGGAAGTGCCACCGGCCGTGCTCTCTTCCGGCGGTGCGCCGGAAAACTCGGCCAGCACCTGGCGCGCGGTCGCACGCAGATGGCCTTCCGGGGTGTAGAACGGCTCGCCGCCGCGGTGCCAATGGATGGCGTAGTCCAGGTCATGCCGGCGCAGTACCGACTCGATCTCCTCTTCCAGGCGCGCGGCGGTCCAGCTGGGATTGAAGCGCAGGTTGAACACCAGCTTCAGTTCGCCCGGAATGACATTGCTGGCGCCGGTGCCGGCGTTGATGTTGGAAATCTGCAGGCTGGTCGGCGGAAAGGTTTCATAGCCGTCATCCCATACCCGCGCGGCCAGTTCGGCGAGCGCCGGCAGTGCCTTGTGGATGGGATTGAGCGCCTTGTGCGGATAGGCCACGTGGCCCTGCACCCCACGCACGCTCAGGGTGCCGGTGAGCGTGCCGCGACGGCCGACGCGCACAGTTCGCCCAGCACTTCCTTGGAGGAAGGCTCGCCGGTGATGCACCAGTCGATGCGCTGGCCGCGCTCGCGGAAGGTTTCGGCGACCAGCTTCACGCCATCCAGCGCGTCGCCCTCCTCGTCCGACGTCACCAGCAGCGCGACCGTGCCGGGGTGATCCGGATTCGCATCGACGAAGCGTTCCAGCGCGATGGTGCAAGCGGCCACGCTGCACTTCATGTCGGCCGCGCCGCGCCCGTACAGCATGCCGTCGCGCACCGTCGGGATGAAGGGATCGCTGGTCCAGGCCTCCAGCGGACCAGGCGGGACCACGTCGGTGTGGCCCAGCAGCACCAGCACCGGCGCACCGCTGCCGTGGGTGACCCAGAGATTGTCGACATCGCCGAAGCGCAGGGATTCGCAACGGAATCCGGCGGCGGTCAGGCGCGTGGCCAGCACCTGCTGGCAGCCCGCATCATCGGGGGTGACCGAATGACGGCGGATCAGTTCGCTGGAAAGCTCGACGACATCGCTCACTTGCCGACTCCGAACAGCTTCTTGAAACCATTGTCACTGAAGCCCTGTGAAAACACGGTTTCACCGCCTTCCTCCCGCACGACCACGGGCCGGCGGATCAACTGCGGGTATTCCTTGAGCAGCAGTTTCCATTCCGCTTCGGAACCGGGCGACTTGCGATTCTCCGGCAACTGCCGCCAGGTGGTGGAGGACTTGTTGATCAGCGCGTCCCAGCCCCCGGCGTGATCGGCCCAGTCCTTCAGCACCTCGGGCGCCTGCCGGTTGTCGCGGTAGTCGATGAAGGTGTAGGCGACTTCGAAGCGATCGAGCCACTTGGTGGCCTTCTTGCAGGTGTCGCAGTTCTTGAGTCCGTAGATCGTCGTGGTCATGCTCGAATCCTTTTTTCACGGCCACGCGTCCGCGATGGATTCCGCGTGTCCGTGCGCAACGTGATGCCGGTGGACGCCTTCGGCCTCCACCGGTTCGGGAAAATCAGTCGGCCAGGCCGCGCAGGAGTTCATTGACGCTGGTCTTGCTGCGGGTCTTCTCGTCGACCTGCTTGACGATCACCGCGCAATACAGCGAGTGCGAACCGTCGGCGGCCGGCAGCGAACCGGACACCACCACACTGCCCGGGGGCACGTAGCCGTAGGTGATTTCCTTGGTCATGCGGTTGTAGATGCGGGTCGACTGGCCCAGGAACACGCCCATGCCGATCACGCTGTGGTGGCCGACCACCACGCCCTCCACGACTTCCGAACGCGCACCGATGAAGCAATGGTCCTCGACGATCGTCGGCGAGGCCTGCAATGGTTCCAGCACGCCGCCGATGCCGGCGCCGCCGGACAGGTGGCAATGCTTGCCGACCTGCGCGCACGAACCAACCGTGGCCCAGGTATCGACCATGGTGCCCTCGCCCACGTAGGCGCCGATGTTGACGAAGCTCGGCATCAGCACCACATCCTTGCCGAAGTGGCTGCCGCGACGGGCGATCGCGCCCGGCACCACGCGCACGCCGAGCTTGCGGAAGTCGGCTTCGTCGAAAGCGCCGAAGCGGGCTTCCACCTTGTCCCAGAACGGCGCGGGATAGGCTTCGACCAGTTCCATTTCGTTGACCCGGAAGTACAGCAGCACTGCTTTCTTCAGCCACTCGTTGACCTTCCAGCCGCCCTTGCCATCCGGCTCGGCGACGCGCAGCTTGCCGCTTTCCAGACCGTCGATGGCACGCTCGACCGCGGCGCGGGTGGAGCCTTCGATTTCGATCGTGGTCAGTTCGGCGCGGCGTTCGAACGCGCTCTCGATGGTCGACTTCAGTTCTTCGATCGCGGTGGCTTTCTTCGGGCTCATCAATCCGGGTTCCTTGGGGGAGTGTTGGTCAATGGATTTCCAGGCCGGCGCGCAATGCGTCGCGCAGGGCCTGTTGCTGTTGTTCCGACGCCAGCGGCAAATCGCCCTCGTCGGTGATCTGGAAAATGTCCTCGGCGCGTTCGCCGAAGGTCGCGATGCGGGCGTCGTGCACGCGCAGGCGTTGCGCGCGCAGCACCTGGGCCACGTCCGACAGCAGGCCCGGGCGATCCGGCGCGATCAGGCTGAGCACGGTGCGACGGCCGTCGGGGGTGCGGCCGAACTCGATGCGCGGCGCGAAGCGGAAATGGCGGAGCTGGCGCGGCAACGCGCGCCGCGAGGTGCGCACCCTGTCCAGCGCGCCGGCCAGGGCGACGCTCAGGCCATGCTCGACGTCGGCGGGATCGCGGGTGGCGTAGCTGTCGGCGGGCAGCACCTCGAAGGTATCGAACACCGTGCCCTGCGGTCCCACCAGCACCCGCGCCTGGTGGATGGCGTAGCCCATGCGATCGAGGGTGGACAGAATAGCGGCGAACAGGCCGTCGCGATCGGGCGAATGCACGAACACTTCCATCGCGTTGGCGTCCTCGGCGATCAACCGCGCGCGCACGCGCGTCTCGCCCGGCCCCACGCCCCGCAGCGCCTCGGCCTGCCAGGCCAGTTGCTCGGGCCTGAAGCGCAGGAAGCTTTCCTCCGGCATCGCCGCGAACAGCGCGTCGGCGTCCACGTCCTCGATGGCGTGCAGGCGCAACAGCACGCGCACCGATTCACGCGCCTCGGCCAGCCGCGCGTCCACGTCGACCGGATGTTCCAGGCCCTCGCGCAGCACCCGGCGGGTGGCGAAGTAGAGATCCGCCAGCAACCGATCCTTCCAGGCATTCCACAGCTTGGGACTGGTGCCGGCGATGTCGGCGCAGGTCAGCAGGTACAGGTAGTCCAGCCGCTCGCGATCACCGATCAGGCGGGCGAATGCATGGATGACGTCCGGATCGGAGATGTCCTGCTTCTGCGCGGTCACCGACATGCGCAGGTGCTGTTCGACCAGCCACGCCACCAGATCGGTGTCGGAGGCACTCAGGCCATGCGCGGCGCAGAACTCGCGCGCATCGACCGCGCCGAGTTCGGAATGATCGCCACCGCGCCCCTTGGCGATGTCGTGGAACAGGCCGCCCAGCAACAGCAGTTCCGGCTTGCGCAGGCGCGGCCAGACCTCGTGGGCGATGGAGAAGCGTTCGTCCGCGCGCCCGGAAGAGAACGTGGCGAGGTTCTTCAGCACCATCAGGGTGTGCTGGTCCACGGTATAGACATGGAACAGGTCGAACTGCATGCGCCCGGACACCCGCGCGAACGCGGGCAGCCACTGGCCCAGCACGCCCAGCCGCGCCATCCGGGTCAGCGTTTCCACCGCGCGCGGTCCGCGCAGCAGGCCGAGGAAAGCCTCGCGCTGCGCCGGCGTCGCCCGCGGATACGCGGTCAGTTTCGGCAACGATTCGGCCAGCGCGCGCGCAGTGAGCGAATGCAATCCACGCACCTGCGGCTGCGCGGCCCACATCGCGAACAGTACAAACACCTGCGACACGTCGTCCTGTGGCCAGGCCGGATCCCGCGCGGCCAGGTAGCCGCGGCGCAGCGCGAACGCGTCGTCCAGCGGTTCCGGCAACGCCTCGCCGTCGAACTGTTCCTCGAACCGTTGCAGCAGCCGATCGCTGATGCGGCGGACAATCGCCGCGCTGCGGTAGAACCCCTGCATCATCTTCTCGACGCCCAGATTCTCGGCGTCGTCGACGAAACCCAGGCGTTGCGCCAGCGCCTTCTGGAAATCGAAGCGCAGGCGTTCCTCGGGGCGACCGGCGATCAGATGCAGGCCGTAGCGCAGGCGGCCCAGCGCGCGGCGCTCGCGCGCCAGCGCGGCGGCCTCGTCCGGGCCCAACTGTCCCATGCCGACCAGCGGTTCCAGATCACGCACGCCGAAGGTACGCAGCGCCATCCAGCCCAGCGTGTGCAGATCGCGCAGGCCGCCGGGGCCATCCTTGATGTTCGGTTCCAGGTTTTCGGAAGTGTCGCCGAAACGTGCGTGGCGGACCCTCATTTCCTCGCGCTTGGCGAGGAAGAAATCGCGCGCGGGCCAGACCCTTGCCGCCGACACCGCATCGATCAGGCGCGCCTCGTCGACCGGTTCGGCCGCCACCGGGCGCGCCTCGATGAGCGCGGTCAGCACGGTCTGGTCGGCGGCGGCCTCGGTGCACTCGGCGGCCGAACGCACCGCATGGCTGATCGGCAGGCCGGCATCCCACAGCAGCGCGAAGAAACGCGCCAGCGCCTCGTGGTGGCGTGCCTGCGCTGGCGCTTCGGCCAGCACCAGCAGATCCACGTCCGACTGCGGAAACAATTCGCCGCGGCCGTAACCGCCGACCGCGAACAACGCCATCACCTGTCGGCGGGAATGCAGCGCTGCCAGGCGTCCCGCAGCAGGTGATCCACGCCGCGCGCGCGCAGCGCGAGGATCCGGTCCATGCCGTCGCCGTGATCGAAACGCTTGCCCAGCCGCGCGTCGTTATGGCCGAGCGCGGCGCGGGCGGCCGCCGACCAGGCCGCGTCGTCCGCGATTCCGGGGCCGATCCCGTTCAGCCGCGGCGGAGAATCGGTCGCGGCCTGGGGGATGCTCACAGGTCGTTGTCGTCGCCGGGCAGGCGGGTCAGGATTTCGACGCCATCCTCGGTCACCGCCACGGTGTGCTCCCACTGCGCCGACAGCTTGCGATCCTTGGTGACCACGGTCCAACCGTCGGGCAGCACCTTGGAGAAGCGGGTGCCCTCGTTGATCATCGGCTCGATGGTGAAGGTCATGCCCGGCTTCAGCACCACGCCATCGCCGGGACGGCCGTAGTGCAGTACCTGCGGTTCGTCGTGGTAGACCTTGCCGATGCCGTGGCCGCAGTACTCGCGCACCACGCTGAAGCGCTCGGCTTCGGCGAACTGCTGGATGGCGTGGCCGATGTCGCCCAGGGTCGCGCCCGGGCGGACCGCGCGGATGCCGCGGAACATCGCCTCGCGGGTGGTGTCCACCAGCCGCTTCGCCATCACCGAAGGGGTGCCGACGAAATACATGCGGCTGGTGTCGCCGTGCCAGCCGTCCTTGATGACGGTCACGTCGATGTTCAGGATGTCGCCGTCCTTCAGCACCTTGCCCTCGCTGGGCATGCCGTGGCAGATGACGTTGTTGACCGAGGTGCATACCGTGGAGGGGAACGGAATCCGCCCGTGGCCGCCGCCGTAGCCGATGTTGGCCGGAATGGCTTTCTGCACGTTGACGATATGATCGTGGCAGATGCGGTCCAGTTCGGCGGTGGTCACGCCCGGCTTCACGTGCGGTGCGACGATCTGCAGGACCTCGGCGGCCAGCCGGCCGGCGACGCGCATCTGTTCGATTTCTTCGGGGGTCTTGAGGGTGATGGCCATGGCCGGGATTATCGCCGATTTCGCCTCCCTTTGAGCGCCCGGCCGGGGGTTTGTTGCCGGCAACTCATTGTTCCCGCTATACTTCCGCGGCTTGGCCGGACCCCGTCCGTCCAGGCCGCCCACGCCGGGCGTCACCGGCGAATCCACACCTGCTGCCAACCTCCGTGCCGGGGTGCCTGAAAACTCCTTTGGGATCATTCCCTTAGGGTCGAAGGTTCGGACACGGAAGCCGCAGGGAGGCCCAACCCCGGAACCCTGCCCTCGCGGGCAACCGCCATCCCATTCCCGGCGGCCGGTTCCACGTCCATGGAGTTAATGCAATGCCCCAAGTCACCATGCGCCAGATGCTGGAAGCCGGCGTCCATTTCGGCCACCAGACCCGCTACTGGAACCCCAAGATGGCGCCGTACATCTTCGGCGCCCGCGGCAAGATCCACATCATCAACCTCGAGAAGACCGTTCCGCTGTTCAACGACGCGATGAACTTCCTCTCGGGCGTGGCCCAGAAGCGCGGCACCGTGCTGGTTCGTCGGCACCAAGCGCAGCGCGCGCGAAGCGATCAAGGAAGAAGCCGAGCGTTGCGGCATGCCGTACATGACCCAGCGCTGGCTGGGCGGCACCCTGACCAACTTCGCCACCGTGAAGAAGTCGGTCGCCCGCCTGAAGGAACTGGAAGCGGCCGAAACCGACGGCACCTTCGAGAAGCTGGTCAAGCACGAAGTGCTGGGCCTGCGCCGCGAGCGCGACAAGCTGGAAGCCTCGCTGGGCGGCATCAAGGACATGAACCGCCTGCCGGACGCCCTGTTCGTCATCGACATCGGCCATGAAGACATCGCCATCAAGGAAGCCAAGAAGCTCGGCATCCCGGTGATCGCGGTGGTCGATTCGAACTACGACCCGGCCCTGGTCGATTACGCCATCCCCGGCAACGACGACGCCATCCGCGCCGTGCAGCTGTACGCCCGCGCCGCCGCCGACGCCGTGCTGGAAGGCAAGGCCGCTTCGCCGAACGCCGCGACCGTCCGCGAGGAAGAGTTCGTGGAATCGGACGAGGAAGGCAAGGGCCGCCGCGCCCCGGCCAAGAAGGCCGGCAAGAAGGCCGACGAAGCCGCTGCCGAGTAATCGTGCTGCAACGCCGCCGCGCCAAAGTGCGCGGCGGCATCCGATGCACGCAGGCGGGCCATGACCCGCCTTATTCAATCCGCCGGCAGGCTCACCGCCTGCCCAACGAAATCCGAAATCTGAGGTAATCCCGTGGAAATCACCGCTTCCCTGGTCAAGGAACTGCGCGAGCGCACCGGCGCCGGCATGATGGAGTGCAAGAAGGCGCTCACCGAGAACAACGGCGACATCGACGTGGCCGCCGAATGGCTGCGCAAGTCCGGCCTGGCCAAGGCCGACAAGAAGGCCGGCCGCGTGGCCGCCGAAGGCCGCATCGCGGTCGCCCAGGACGGCGGCAAGGCCGTGCTGGTGGAAATCAATTCCGAAACCGACTTCGTCGCCAAGGACGGTAACTTCGTCGGCTTCACCGATACCGTCGCCCAGGTCGCCCTGGCCTCCGGTGCCGCCGATGCCGAAGCCCTGAAGACCGCCAAGCTGCCTTCCGGCGAAACCGTCGAGGAAGCCCGCGCCGCCGTCATCTCCAAGGTCGGCGAGAACGTGCAGGTCCGTCGCCTGGTCCGTGCCGACAGCAGCAACAACGTCGCGGCCTACGTGCACGGCGGCCGCATCGGCGTGCTGATCGAGGTCAAGGGCGGCGACGCCGAACTGGCCCGCGGCCTGGCGATGCACGTGGCGGCGATGAACCCGCCGTACATCAAGGCTTCCGACGTGCCGGCCGACTTCGTCGCCAAGGAAAAGGAAATCGAGCTGGCCAAGATGTCCGACAAGGACAAGGCCAAGCCGGCCGAGATCCTGGAGAAGATCATCAGCGGCAAGATCGCCAAGATCGTCAACGAGGTCACCCTGTACGGCCAGCCGTACGTGCTGGACACCAACCAGACCGTCGAAGCGGTGCTGAAGGCCGCCGGCGCCGAAGTCGTCAGCAGCCAGCGCCTGGCCGTCGGCGAAGGCATCGAGAAGGTGGTCGAAGACTACGCCGCCGAAGTGATGAAGCAGGCCGGCCTGGCCTGATTTCCTCCTCGGGGAATCGGAAAAGCCGCGGGAAACCGCGGCTTTTTTCGTTTCAGGACTACGGTCGAGCACGCTTCCAGCCGCGTTCCCGCCGTTCGTCGGCGCGATTCCAACGACCGCTAAACTTCCGTGCGCACCGGCCGATAGCGAGGCGAGGGTGGCAGGAACGCCGCCGCCATACGACAAGGTCCAGCCGCGCACGATGCGAGCCGAATTCGAAGCCAAGCTATCTTGCTGTCGCGATCTGCCCTCTCCGCCTGGGGTGGCACTGCGGATCCTCGCGCTTGCCCGGGATCCCGACGTCGTGATGGCCACCGCGGCCGACACCATCGGCCTGGATGCGGCGCTGACGGCCCGCATGCTGCGCATCGCCAACTCGCCGCTCTACGCCAGCCGCCGGCGGGTGGAGAACCTGAGCCAGGCGCTCACCCTGCTGGGCCTGAACGCCACGCTGACCCTCGCGCTCGGTTTCTCGCTCGCCTCGGGAATGCGCTCGCGCCACCATGCCGACGCCCAGTGCGAGGAAAAGGTCTGGCGACGCAGCGTGATCGCCGCGCTCGCCAGCCGCCTGCTGGGCGAACGGACCGGCCAGCGCCGGCTCGAAGAGCTGATGCTCGCGGGCCTGCTGCAGGACATCGGCATCCTCGGCCTGCTGCAACTGGACCGCAAGACCTATGCGCCGCTGCTGGCGGCCAGCCCCGACAACGCCAGCCTGCTGGAACGCGAGCGCGAACAGTTCGGTTGCGATCACGCCGAAGTCGGGCTCTGGATGGCGCGTCACTGGAACCTGCCTCCGCTGCTGCAGACGCCATCGGATCCAGCGAATCGAAGCGTGTCCCCTGCCCTTCGACGCCTGCGTGGCCGTTTCGCCTCTCGCGATCTGTGGATCGAGAGGACGCCGACGCCGCGCGCCTGCGCGCCATCGATGCCGCGCACAGCCACCTGTCGCTGGATGTGGTCGCCGTGGACGGGGTCATCGAACAGGTCGGCAAGATGCTGCCCGAAATCGCCACCATGTTCGAAGTGCGCATCACCCAGCCGCGCCGCATCGCCGCGCTCCTGCAGGAAGCACGCGAACTGCTGGTGCTGCGGAACCTGCGCGAAATCCAGGACGCCGCGCGCGCGCGCAAGGACGCGGACGAATTCGAACACCGCGCCCGGCGCCTGGCCGAGGAGGCACGGCGGGATCCGCTCACCGGCGTCTACAACCGCACCCAGCTGGAAAGCGTGCTGGAGAAGGAATTCGAAACCTCCTCCCGGCACGGCTGGCCCCTGTCCATCGCCTTCGTCGATCTGGACGACTTCAAGAAGATCAACGACGGCTGGGGCCATCTGGTCGGCGATCAGGTGCTGCGCAGCTTCGCCTCCACCCTGCAGCAGCACCTGCGCGGCAGCGACATCGTCGCCCGCTATGGCGGCGAGGAATTCCTGATCGTCCTGCCCGGCACCGACGAGCGCGCCGCGCTGGGCGTGATGCGCCGGATCCTGGCCGAGGTCGGGCAGGCGCCGATGACCCGGGTGGATGGACGTCCCCTGCACGTGACCTTCTCCGCCGGCCTCGCCACGCACGGCGCCCTGGAACAGTTCGCCCACGTCGATCAGCTCCTGCAGGCCGCCGACGAAGCGCTGTATGGCGCCAAGCGCGAGGGGCGCAACCGGGTCGTGGCCGGACTCGTCGAAGACTGATTCGCTGGTCGTTCTGGCATGTGGTGGCACGACCAAGCCCGCCATCGGAACGGCACCCTTTCACTTTTCCGTAACTGATACTGCTCGCGGTTCCGCAACATGTCCGTGAAGCACCGTCATGGCTTCGGGCAATAAAAAACGGCCGCCCTGGGGCGGCCGTAAAAGAGAGAGTCATTCGGGTTTCAGTGTTTTATCGATAGGCCTCAGAAATCCCAGCGGGCGGAAAGCCTGATCGACCGCGGGTCGGTCTGATACAGCTCCTGGCCAAACCGCGGATTGCGGGTCACACGGTTGGTTGCGGAGCGCTGGTAGATGTATTGCGGCGTCTGACGATCAAGCACGTTCAGGATATCCAGACCCAATGTCAGGTGGTTGTCCGCCCACTCGGGAGTGTAGGCAACACTGAGATTGAGCATGTAGGTCCAAGGCGTGGTACCGCGGCTGCCGCGCGGCGAGAACACGTAGTCGCTGGACGGTGCCACATACCCTGGCGTCCCGGGAGCGGTACCCGTGCCAGGCAGCCCGCAGAAGCGATAGGTGGCATTGTTGTACAGACCTTGATCGGGCGTTGGATAGAAGCTGGTGCAGCTGATCGGACGTCCCGACTGGATGATCGCGGTCGCACCCAGACGCCACTCCGGCGTCAGTTCATAGAATCCGAACGCCTTGATCTGATGCTCGCGGTGGTTCGGCAGCAATCCATTCGCACCTACCATCAGCTGCGGAAGATCCCAATCCTGGGTCACCGAAACTTCACCCTGTCCACCCGCACCGGTATCGGTTTCGGAATTGAGCTGGCCTTCGGTATTGCCATAGTTCTTCGACCAGGTGTACTCGATCTTGCCGTACCACTTGTTCGAGAAAGGATGCTCGGCATACAGGTCAAGCGCCCAGTAGTTACGCTTCAACTTCGGATAACCGAGTTGCTGGGTGGTGAAGGTGATCTCGTCGTAACCACCGGCGTCGTTGGCCACGAGGAATGTATTGGTCTCACCCGGATTGAACAGGAAGCAATGTCCTGCCAGCACCTGCGAGCAGGTGTCGTCGATGGCGCTCTGGAGCGTGCGATAGGTTGCCTTCACGCCGTAGTTGAAGCCGGGGTTGACCCGTTGCTCCATGCCGACCGCGAACTCATCCTGGAAATGCGACTTGATGTCCTTCGCGGCAATGGTCTTGGGATCCGGCTGCTCGCCGCACTCGAGATTCGACGAGACCTGGTTGGTTCCCGGGCAGAGGCGGCCTGCCGCCGGATCAACCGGAATCGGGTTCAAGCCGGTCGGAGCGCCCGTTGCCTGATCGATGCCCGTGTAGGTGAAGTACTCCACGGTGTTGATCGCGGCGGATGCACCACGGACCGCGACGTTGTTGGGCACGGCCAAGTGGTAGCGACCAGCATTCGCGAAAACTTTCAGCGAGGAATCACCGAGCACGTCCCAGCTGAACCCGAGTCGCGGTGCCCACTGATTCTTCTGTTCGATGTAGATGTCGCCATCGCTGTTGTAGTTCTTGAAGCTCTCGTTTCTCACACCGATCGTCAACAGCATCGCGTCATTCAACTGCCAGCGATCTTCAAGATAGAAGGCCCGTTGCTTGACCTGGACATCGGCGTTGAGCGTGGTGATGCCCCGGGTGACGTAATAGCCGGTCGTGCTGCCCGGCGCACCCAGGCCGGAGCCACCACCGGATGCCGCGGAGCCGACGCCGTTGGAAGCATCGATGGGGGCGTCCCTGTTAGCGATGCGCTGATAGTTCCAGCTGTAGCCACCACCGACCTGCGAGCCCGTCAGCGACGTCGCCTTCTGGTCGTCGACACCGAAACGGAAGTCATGACTGCCGATACGGTACTCGAGGTCGAAGCGACCACCCTCGGTCTTGTCGTTCGCGCCCGGCAGCAGCACCGTAGCAGCGGAGGAGCATGGCTGCACGTAATTCAGGCCGGGAAGCTGGTTCAACGGATCCTGGCTGTTGTTGATGCGCGGGCAGGACGGATCGTAATTGAACGGGATATTGATGTGATCGATCTTCTGCTGTCCATACAACACGGTCAGCGTAAGGTTGTCGGTAAGGTATCCGGTGTACTTGCCGATGTAGAGGCGGCTCTCGTCCTTGCGGTCAAACCCGCCGACATTGATGTGGTTGCGCACCTTTCCGTTGTACGAAAATCCGGACAGGCGCGGCGTGTATTCGAGGGTATCGTTGACAGCGGTGAATTCGACCTGGTGGTTGTCGGTGATGTTCCAGTCCACCTTGCCGATCCAGCGCGGAAGCTTGTACTTGTAAGTATTCCAGCCCTGGGTGCTGGAGGTGGTCGCGGAAGTGGCGGTGACGTTGACCGCGTCACCCTGCCGTTTGACGATCTCGCCGGACGCATAGAAGAACAGCTTGTCCTGGATGATCGGGCCGCTCGCGTATGCACCGTAGGACATGCGCCAGAAGTTGTCGTCCTTCCGGTAGGAATAAAGCGTTCCGTCCGTTGCCGGCGCATATCCGGTCTTCGGATAGTACTGGTTGACTCGCTCGGCACGCCCCTGCTCCGGTTCCCAGGTCACGATGCCGCCGAATTTCCACTCGTTCGTGCCGCGCTTGGTGAGTACGTTGATCACGCCACCGGTCGAACGCCCGAACTCGGCGCCATAGCCACCCGTGAGCACCTGGACCTGGCTGATCGCGTCATACGGAAGTTCGGTGAAGCCGATGTTGGTCAGCGGGTTGGTGACCGGATAGCCGTTGATGTAGTAGGCGTTCTCGGAAGCCGCGGAGCCGCCGAAGCTGGTGACCTGACCACCTGTCGACGCATTCTGATAGTTCGTGCTCGAAATAACGCTGGGTGCGAGCAAGGCGATGTTGGTGACGTCACGCGCCAAAGGCAGCTTCTCGAGCTGCTCGGCGGTGAATACGGTGCGGGTGTCGGTCGACGAAACGTCAATGACCGAGGCGATGCCGGTGACGGTGATCGCCTCGAGATTGGTGGCATTGGCGCTTTGCGCAGCGGCCGTGCCGAAGTCAACTTGCGTACCGCTTGAAATGGTCACGCCGATGCCATCGCGGACACCCACGGTCTGACCATCACGGACAAGTTCCACCGAATAATTGCCCGGCGGCAGGGATGCGAACCGGAAACGACCGCTCGCGTCCACCGGCATGGTGCGGGTGAAGCCGGTCGCCGGATTCTTCACAACGACGCTGGCGCCTTCCTTTGCCTCCACCTGGCCAAAGATGGAGCCTGTCGCATTCGACTGAGCGTAGACGCCGGAAGCAAAGCACAGACCCAACGAGACGCTAAGTGCGGTCTGTTTCAACGCACGGCTGATCCGGGACTTCCCGGAACCGAAGTTCGTGTTCAATGTATCTCCCCCGAGATGGCAAACTAAAAATATGAATGACGCCAGAACGAAGTTTCTGGCTCATTACTTATAGCAGTGCAAAAACGTAATTTTCATATCGTTTTAACGAAACGGTAATTTTGGTGTGTTGAGCCCGATAGCAGTGAGGAACACGACGTGCTGTGGGACCGGGAAACCTGCGTAGTAAAATAAGCGCCTACTTCCCTCTTCTGGTCTCCTATGCAGCCTCTCGCCTATCGCCGCATCCTGCTCAAACTTTCCGGCGAGGCGCTGATGGGGTCCGAGGACTACGGCATCGACCCGGTGGTGATTGGTCGGATCGCACGTGAAATCATCGAGGCGCGCGACGCGGGCGCCGAAATCGGCCTGGTCATCGGCGGCGGCAACATCTTCCGTGGCGCCGGTCTGGCCGCCAGCGGCATGGACCGGGTGACCGGCGACCAGATGGGCATGCTGGCCACCGTGATCAACGCGCTGGCGATGCAGGACGCGCTGGAAAAACTGGGCGCCAAGGTCCGGGTGATGAGCGCGCTCAAGATCAACGACGTGTGCGAGGACTACATCCGCCGCCGCGCCGTGCGCCATCTGGAAAAGGGCCGCATCGCGATTTTCGCCGCCGGCACCGGCAATCCGTTCTTCACCACCGACTCCGGCGCCGCCCTGCGCGCGATCGAGATCGGCGCGGATCTGCTGCTGAAGGCCACCAAGGTCACGGCGTCTACGACAAGGACCCGAGCAAGCACGCCGACGCCCAGCGCTACGAGCAGCTGACCTACGACGAGGTCATCGCCCGCGACCTGCAGGTGATGGACACCGCCGCGTTCGCGCTCTGCCGCGA
>OFCY01000053.1_pt1 | contig 23274 bp, 23 predicted proteins | sample 1520981 | NCBI WGS metagenome assembly OFCY01 (sample SAMEA2532533, study PRJEB24079) | metagenome
TCGTGGTTGATGGAGCGTTGCGCCGCCGCCAGGCCGCCGAGCCGGAAGTTGCCCACGGTGGCTTCCATCTGCGACAACCGGCGCAGGATTTCGATCCGCCACGCGGTCACCCGCCGGGTCTGTTCGGGGTTGTCGCGGACCAGTCGCTGCAAGCGCTCGATCGCGTCCGGCAGTTGATCGCGGCTGCGCCCGTAGTCGGCCAGATAGTTGACGTTGCCGGTGAGCAGGTAGCCGCGCTGGGCGGATTCGCTGTCGTGCACCGCCGCCTCGATGGCGACGATCAGCGCGATGACCTCGTTGGTGTGGGTCACCCGGTTGGCATCGGAGATGAAGCGTTGGGCGCCGTAGAACACGCACGCACCGATGGCGACGAAGATCAGTGCGGCGGCGAACAGGCCGAGTCGATTGGCTTGGCGGGGTCTCACGGAATGCGTCAGTGCCGGGGCGGGACCGGCCCCAGCCTAAGCACAGGAACCGGACGCGACAATCCCGCGGACACGGTTATGGAACCAGCGACACATCATGACGCGCCGCGCGGGTCCGCATCAAAAGCGCGCGGACCGCATCCTTGCGCTTGGCGAGGCGTCTTCGCGCCCCTGCCGGTCGCGCGCCGCGTGGGAACGTACGCTGACGAATGTGGAAGCCGCGATTACAGCACGGCTACAGCAGGCCGCGCTGGCGTGCCAGCCGATAGGCTTCGATGCGGTTGCTCACGCCGAGCTTGCCGATGGCCTCGGACAGGTAGTTGCGCACGGTGCCCTGCGAGAGGTTGAGCTGGCGCGCGATGTCGCCGGCCGACAGTCCCTCGCCGGCCAGCCGCAGCACCTGGCGCTCGCGATCGTTGAGCGGGTCGGCTTCGTTCCAGGCTTCCAGCGCCAGTTGCGGATCGATGGCACGGCCGCCGGCGTGGACCTTGCGCAGCGCGGCGGCCAGTTGATCGGCCGGCGCGTCCTTGAGCAGGTAACCCGACACGCCCGCGTCCAGCGCGCGGCGCAGGTAGCCGGCGCGGGCGAAGGTGGTGACGATCACCACCCGGGTCGGCCATGCGTGGCGATGGATGCGCTGGGCCAGTTCGAGTCCGGTCAGGCCGGGCATCTCGATGTCGGTGACCAGCAGGTCCGGACGCAGCCGCTGCAATTCGCGCCACGCCGATTCGCCGTCGGCGGCGGTGCCGACGACCTCGATGTCCGCCTCCAGGTTGAGCAGCGCGGTCAACGCGCCGCGCACCATCGCCTGATCCTCGGCGAGCAACACCCGGATCATGGGCGCGGCGATTCCGCCTGATGCAGGGCGTGCGGCATGCTCGCGTCCTCGGGATGGGGCAGCGGCAAGGATGCCGCGCCCATGGCCTGCGGCGCCAGCGCGCCGGCGGGGAGGCTGGCCTCCAGCACGGTGCCGCGCCCGGGCCGCGCATCGATGCGCAGGCTGCCGCCGAGCGCTTCCAGGCGCTCGCGCATGCCGCTCAGCCCGTTGCCGGGCACGATGGCGCCGCCGCGTCCGTTGTCCTCGATGCGCAGCCGCAGGCGGCCGTCGGCGACCTCCAGTTGCACCCGCGCGATGGTGGCGCGGGCATGCCGTTGCAGGTTGGTCACCGCCTCGCGCACGGTCAGCGCCAGCACGGTTTCCTGTTCCGGCGACAGCGGCGGAATCCCGGCCGGACAGGTCAGCACCACGCCGTCGGCTTCCAGCAGCAGCCGCGCCGAGGCGAGTTCTGCGGCCAATCCGGCCGCGCGGATGCCGGTGACCGCGTGGCGCACCTGCGCCAGCGCGTCGCGTGCGACCCGGCTGACCTCGTCGATTTCGCGGCGCGCGCCCGCCGGATCCCGGTCCAGCAGCTTGCCGGCCAGGTCCGACTTCAGCGCCACCAGCGACAGGGTGTGGCCGAGCAGATCGTGCAGGTCGCGGCCGATGCGCTCGCGTTCGGCCATCGCCGCCAGCCGGCGCACCTCTTCATGGCTGAGCATCAGCGCGGCATCGGCCTGCGCCTTGCGTGCGAAGCTGATGTTCATCAACCCCACCGCGAACCCGACCATGAGCGTGCTGGCCAGGTAGATCAGCGGCCAGCCCAGCACGATCCACTCAACCGAGTACGCCGCCAGCACGACCAGCATCCAGGTGATCGCGGCGCGGGTGGGACCGGAGAACGCCAGGAAGGCGCAAGCGTAGATCATGTAGCTCTGCGCGCCGGGATTGAACGGCGTCAGCGCGAATGCCAGCGCCGCCATGCCCAGTGCGTTGAACAGCATGTGCCGGCGATCGCGGTAGTAGGCGCCATGGAACAGCACCAGGAACACCGCGTAGCTGGCCAGAGTGGGCCACAGCCAGTGTGGAAACGATGCCGGATTGGGACATCGGGGTGACGAAGATCCAGATCGACCAGATCAGCATCAGCAGCGGGAACCAGCGCCCGGCGCCGCGTCCGCGCAGCGCGTTGCGCCGTTCGTGCAGGTGCGAGAGCGAGTTCTCGGACGCAGGCGGGAAGTACATGAACACGCGGATTCTCCGGTCACTCGTTCAGGCGTGGCGCGCCAGCCGCCGCCAGGCCAGCAGGGCGAAGACGACGGTGACGATCGCCAGCACGGCCACGGGCACGGCCAGCGGCTGATCCCCATCCCCGGCCACCACCCGCAGTGCGATCCGGGCCAGATGATACGCCGGCCACACCGGCGCCAGCGACGACAGCGCGCCCGGCAGCATGCTCAGCGGCACCCACAGGCCGGACAGGAACGCCATCGGCAGATACACCAGGTTGATCACCGCCGGCGCGCCCTGCGCGCCAATCACACTGCCCAGCCACAGGCCGATCGCGGCGAACGGCAGCACGCCCAGCACATTGACCAGCAGCCACAGCGCCCATTGCACGGGCGCCAGCGAGACGCCGGCCAGTCCGATCGCCAGCGATGCCAGCAGCAGCGAGACCAGGGTGGCGAAGATCATCGCCATCGCCATCTTCGCCAACAGGTAGGCCGCCGGCGGCATCGGCAGCGCGCGCTTGAACGCCAGCAGGCCCTGTTCGCGATCCAGCGCCACGCTGACACCGAAACCGAACAGCGCCACGCCCATCACCCCGAACACGCCGTAGCTGGCCAGGAAATAGCGCGCCGCCGTGTCGCCGCCCCGGTGCGCGCCCATCAGCACGCCAAACAGCAGATAGAACAGCGCGGGGAACAGCAGCGTGGGCAGCGCGAACGATGGCGTGCGCAGCAGGCGCAGGAATTCGTAGCGGGCTTCCAGCAGGTAGGCGCGCAGCGGCGCGTGCGCGGGGACGGTCGCGGTATCCATCAGGCGGCCTCCTGTTCGCGGGCCTGGCGGGTGAGGCTGATGAAGGCTTCGGCCAGCCCGGCGCGCGCCACTTCCAGTTCGGCCAGCGTGGCGTCCTCGGCCAGCAACCGGCGCACCACCGGCTCGGCCTGATCGGCGACGATCTCCAGGCGCTCGCCATCGTGCCGGGCGCTGCGCACCTGCGGCCAGCCGGCGATGACCTCGGCCGGCAACGCGGTGAGGCAGCGGATGCGCCGCTGCGCGACCCGCGCGCGCACCTCGGCCACGCTGCCCTCGGCGACCACGCGCCCGCCGTCGATCACGACGACGCGATCGGCCAGCGCCTCGGCCTCCTCCAGGTAATGCGTGGTCAGCAGCACCGCGCAGCCGTCGGCGACCAGTTCGCGGATCGCCTGCCACAGGATCTGCCGCGCCTCGATATCCAGCCCGGTGGTGGGTTCGTCGAGGAACAGCAGCTGCGGACGCCCGCAGATCGCCAGGGCGAACTGCACGCGCCGCTGCTGGCCGCCGGACAGGCGTCCGTAGCGACGCTCCAGCAACCCGTCCAGTCCGGCCATCGCCACGCAGTCGGCGACGCTGCGCGGGGCCGGATAGTAGCTGCGGGTGAGATCCAGCAGTTCGCGCACCTTGAGCGTGTCCGGAATGCCGGCGCTTTGCAGCATCACCCCGATGCGTCGGCGCACCGCCATCGCGCCGGGCGCCTGGCCGAACAGGCGGGCCTCGCCGCCGTCGGGCGCTTGCAGGCCCAGCAGGATCGCGATGGCGGTGGTCTTGCCGGCGCCGTTGGGTCCGAGCAGCGCCAGCAGGCGTCCGGGCGCCAGCGCCAGATCCAGTCCGGCCAGCGCGGTGATCGGTCCATAGCGCTTGTGCACGGCGCGCAACCGGGCCGGTTCGTGTTGCGGTGCCTGCGTAGCCATGTGGGGTGCACTCCGATGCGTCGGCGATGCGGCCAATCTAGGCCGCCGCCGGCGGACCCGGCAGTGGCGGTCTTCATGCGCAGGAGATGACAGCTGTCACTTGGTCGTCCGGCCCCGGCCGGGCATCCTGTGCCCTCCCCACCCGGGCGCGGGCCGCCGGGGCCGGCCAACAAGTGACTTCCGGCAACTGGGCCGGGTTACCCTAGCTGGTCACACTTTCCGCGTTCGCCCGTCTGGACAAGCGATGAACTCTTCCGCCGATCTGTTGAAGGAACTCCGTATCGATCGCAAGGCCGCGCCGCCGGAACCGCCGTCGCGCCGCGGGCTGTGGATTGGACTGGGCGTGGCCGTGCTGCTGGTGCTGCTGGCGGTGGGCGGCTGGTTCGTGTTCGGGCGCGACAAGGGCGTGCCGGTACGCACCGCCCCGGTCATCGCCATCGGCAGCAGCGGTGCCTCGGCCTCGGTGCTGGACGCGACCGGCTATGTGGTCGCGCGGCGCATGGCCACGGTGTCGGCCAAGGTCACCGGCAAGGTCCAGGAAGTGCTGATCGAGGAAGGCATGCGGGTCGAGGAAGGCCAGGTGCTGGCGCGGCTGGAACCGATCGACGCCGAGGCCGAACGCGCGCTGGCCGAAAGCCAGTTGCAGGCCGCCCGCAGCCAGGGCGCCGGCGTGCAGGCGCGGCTGAAGGAAGCCGAGGCCAACGTGCGCCGGCTGTCGCAGCTGACCCAGCAGCAGCTGGTCGCGCGCTCGCAGTACGACCAGGCCGTGGCCGAGCGCGACGCCCTGCGCGCCGAAGCGCTGACCTCGCAGCGCAACCAGCGCGCCGCCGCCGATCGCCTGCGCATCGCCGACATCGGCAAGGACAACACCGTGGTGCGCGCGCCGTTCTCCGGCGTGGTGATCGCCAAGGCCGCCCAGCCCGGCGAAATCGTGTCGCCGCTGTCGGCCGGCGGCGGCTTCACCCGCACGGGCATCGGCACCATCGTCGACATGGATTCGCTGGAAGTGGAAGTGGACGTGGGCGAGGCCTTCATCGGCCGGGTACAGCCGAAGATGCCGGTGGAAGCCACCCTCAACGCCTACCCCGACTGGAAAATTCCGGCCGAAGTCATCGCCATCATCCCGACCGCCGATCGCGGCAAGGCCACGGTCAAGGTGCGCATCGCGCTGAAGCAGAAGGATCCGCGCATCGTCCCGGACATGGGCGTGCGGGTGAGCTTCCTGGAAGCGGCCAGGCCGGCGCAGGAGAAGAAGCCGCAGGGCGTGCGCGCCCCGTCGGCGGCCATCGTCGAGCGCGACGGCCAGCCGGTGGCGTTCGCCCTGACCGAACAGAACACGGTCGAGCAGCGCCTGCTGAAGGTCGGCCAGCCGATGGGCGACGACCGCCAGGTGCTGTCGGGCCTGGGCGCGGGCGACACGGTGGTGCTCAGCCCGCCGGATGAATTGCAGGACGGCAGCAAGGTCACGCTGGCCGAGGACGAAGCGCAGTAGCAGGTCCGGTTCCACCGCACGCGTCGCGAGGCTTGCGACGCGTGCCCGGCAGGCTCCACCGGCTGCCGATCATGACCGCCGCCACCCGCCGGTAGCGCGGCCCGCAAGACGCCCGGGAACCATGCCCGGGCGCGCACCACAGTGGTTGGCTGCAACGCAAGACAACGCAATGCCGTGCGCACCGGCGACCATCACGTCGCCGGCGCCCGCCTCCGAACACCACAGAAGGGAAAACACGATGTCCTCACTGGTCACCATTCGCAACCTCGTCAAAACCTACCAGCGCGGTCCGGAAAAGGTGCAGGTGCTGCACGGACTGAACCTGGACATTCCCAAGGGCGATTTCGTCGCCCTGATGGGGCCATCCGGCTCGGGCAAGACGACCCTGCTCAACCTCATCGGCGGCCTGGACACCCCGACCTCGGGCGAAATCGAGATCGAGGGCCAGCGTATCGACAGCATGAGCGCGGCCCAGCTCTCCACCTGGCGCAGCCACCACGTCGGCTTCGTGTTCCAGTTCTACAACCTGATGCCGATGCTGACCGCGCAGAAGAACGTCGAGCTGCCGCTGCTGCTGACCAAACTCGGCGCCGCCCAGCGCAAGCGCAACGCGGAAATCGCCCTGCAACTGGTCGGCCTGGCCGAACGCGGCGCGCACCGCCCCAACGAGCTTTCCGGCGGCCAGCAGCAGCGCGTGGCGATCGCCCGCGCGATCGTCTCGGATCCGACCTTCCTGATCTGCGACGAACCGACCGGCGATCTGGATCGTCATTCGGCCGAGGAAATCCTGGATCTGCTGCGCCTGCTCAACCGCGAGCATGGCAAGACCATCATCATGGTCACCCACGATCCGAAGGCGGCCGAATACGCGACCCATACCATCCACCTGGACAAGGGCGAGCTGGTCGATGCCCCTGCGCTGGCCCACTGACGGGAGGCGGCAATGAAATATCTGTCCCTGGTCTGGGCGCAGCTGTTCCGCAGCAAGACGCGGACGCTGCTGACCCTGCTCTCCGTGGTCGCGGCATTCCTGCTGTTCGGCCTGCTGGATTCGGTGCGGGTGGCGTTCAACTCCGGCGGCAGCGTCGATGGCGCCAACCGCCTGGTGGTCGCCTCGCGCCTGTCGATCACCCAGTCGCTGCCGATCAACCTGCTGCCGCAGATCGAATCGGTGCCCGGCGTACGCAAGGTCACCTACGCCATGTGGTTCGGCGGCATCTACCGCGATCCCAAGGATTTCTTCCCCAATTTCTCGGTGGCGCCCAACTTCTTCGACGTCTACACCGAGTACACGGTGCCGCCGGATCAGCTCAAGGCGTTCCAGGACACCCGCAACGCCGCCATCGTCGGCGAGTCGCTGGCCAAGAAGCACGGCTGGAAGATCGGCGACACCATTCCGCTGAAGGCCACCATCTTCCCGCGTGGCGGCAGCAATGACTGGCCGCTGGAACTGAAGGCCATCTTCCGGGTGAAGGATCGCAAGAACGTCGGCGCCGAGAACCAGTTGATGATGAACTGGAAGTACTTCGACGAATCCAACGACTACATCAAGAGCCAGGTCAGCTGGTACACGGTGCAACTGGCCAACACCAACCAGGCCAACCCGGTGGCGCGCGCCATCGACGCGCTGTCGGCCAACTCGGATCACGAGACCAAGAGCCAGACCGAGTCGGCGTTCCAGCAGGCCTTCGCCAAGCAGTTCGCCGACATCGGCCTGATCGTCACCTCGATCATGGGCGCGGTGTTCTTCACGCTGCTGCTGCTGACCGGCAACACCATGGCCCAGGCCGTGCGCGAGCGGGTGCCGGAACTGGCGGTGCTCAAGACGCTGGGCTTCAAGGACGGCACGGTGCTGACCCTGGTGATGATCGAGTCGGTGCTGCTGATCGTGCTCGGCGGCCTGATCGGCATGGGCCTGGCGGCGGTGATCATGCCGGGCCTGACCGCGGCCAGCCAGGGCGCCATCTCGCTGCCGAACGTTCCCACCCAGACCTGGCTGGTCGGGCTGGGCCTGATGGTGGTCATCGGCATCGTCGTCGGCCTGCTGCCGGCGCTGCGCGCCAAGCGCCTGAAGATCGTCGACGCACTGGCCGGACGCTGAGGAGAACGACATGCCCAACTGGATTGCAAATATCATCTCCGTGGTCGTCCTGGCCATCTGCCTGGTGGCCTGGATCAACCTGCCGTGGTTCCTGGTGCTGGGCCTGGCCGTGCTGCTGGTGCTGTGGCTGTTGCTGACCCGCAGCGGCCGGCTGGCGCTGGCCGCCGCGCGCATCGGCATCAGCAGCCTGCCGCAACGCTGGGGCGCGTCCTCGGTGATCGTGGTTGGCATCGCCGGCGTGGTCGGCGTGCTGGTCGCCATGCTGGCGATGGGCGAAGGCTTCAAGGCCACCCTCAACAGCACCGGCAACGACACCACCGCGATCGTGCTGCGCGGCGGCTCGCAGGCGGAAACCAATTCGGTCATCACCCGCGAACAGGCGCCGCTGCTGTCCAGCCTGCCCGGCGTCGCCAAGGGACCGAACGGCAAGCCGCTGATGTCGGCCGAACTGTCGCAGGTGGTCAACCTGCCCAGCATGGCCGACGGCACCGACGCCAACGCGCAGTTCCGCGGCGTGGGCGAGGAGGCCTGGCTGGTCCGCGACAAGATCAAGCTGGTCGAGGGCCGCAAGTTCGGCGCCGGTCTGCGCGAGATCGTGGTCGGCCAGGGCGCGGCCACCCAGTTCCGCGGCCTCAAGGTCGGCAGCAAGCTCAATCTCGGCAACCAGGAATGGACCGTGGTGGGCCGCTTCGCCTCCGGCGACGCGCACGACTCGGAACTGTGGGGTGACGCGCAGACCCTGTCGTCCACCTACAACCGCAGCGCCTACCAGTCGATCACGGTCAAGACCGACGGCAAGGCCGGCTTCGATCAGTTCAAGGCCGCGGTCGAGGGTGATCCGCGCCTGAAGCTGGACGTGGAAACCACCCGCGCGTACTACAGCAAGCAGTCCGGGCAGCTGGCCACGATCATCAAGTGGCTGGGCATCGTGATCGGCACCATCATGGCGATTGGCGCGGTGTTCGGCGCGCTCAACACGATGTACTCGGCGGTGGCCGGACGCGCGCGCGAAATCGCCACCATGCGCGCGATCGGGTTCCGCGGCCTGCCGGTGGTCACCGCGGTGATGCTGGAGACGATGCTGCTGGCGCTGCTGGGCGGCGTGCTGGGCGGGGTCATCGCCTGGGCGATCTTCAACGGCTACAGCGTCTCGACCCTGGGCAGCAACTTCAGCCAGGTGGTGTTCCAGTTCAAGGTCACGCCCGAGCTGTTGTGGAACGGCCTCAAGTGGGCGCTCGGCATCGGCCTGGTCGGCGGCCTGTTCCCGGCGCTGCGCGCGGCGCGCCTGCCGATCACCACCGCATTGCGCGCGTTGTGACGGCGCCGGCGTGAACGGGAAAACGGCCGGCGCCTGCCGGCCGTTTTCGTTTTAGGGGGAAGGATCCGGCACCGCGTCCGAAGCCGGATCGACCCAGCCGCGCCGGCGTGCTTCGCGCAGGTCGTCGGGCGTATCGATGTGTGGGCCAGTTCCGGTGCGTCGAGCAGGGCGATGCGTTCGGGGGCACGCGCCGAAAGCAATCCGCGCAGGCCGTGATCGCCTTGCAGCGAAATCGCCTGTGCCAGCAGATCCGCCGGCACCCAGGCCGGGATGCCGCGGCCCTCGCCGTGGCGGGTCGCCGCGCAGCCATGGGTGATGAAACCTTCGCGCAACGCGGCCAGATGCGTCGCTTCCAGCGCCGGCTGATCGCAGGCCAGCAGCAGACAGGCGGATGACGAATCCGCGCGTGCCGACGCCAGCGTCGCCGCGGCCAGGCGCAGGCTGCCCGCCAGTCCCTCTTCCCAATCGGGATTGAACAGGATGTCCACTGGCAGATCGCGCACCGCCGCGCTCACCGCTTCCGCTTGCCCGCGACGATTACAAGCAGTCGGCGCGGCGCGGTTTCCATCGCCAGCCTGACACCACGATGGACCAGCGTCTCGCCATCGCGGGTGAGCAGTTGCTTGGGCTGGCCGAGCCGACGGCTGCCGCCGGCCGCCAGCACCACCGCGTCGTGCGCCGATGTCATGCCGGCTCGCCGGCCAGCACCGCCTGCAACTGCGCGGCGATGCTGAGCGCGATCGCTTCGGGTCCCTGCCCGCCCAGGCGCAGGCCGATCGGCGAATGCAGGCGATGGCGCAGGCGTTCGCGCGTTTCCATCGGCAGCACCTTGAACAGATCGTCGCGGCGGCGGCCCGGTCCGAGCAGGCCGATGAAGGGCAGATTGGTTTCGGCCAGCGCCGCCAACGCCTCGCGATCCAGTTCGAAATGGTGGTGCATCACCAGCGCGGCGGCATGGCCGTCGGCGCGCGCGGCCGCGTCGGCGGGCGACACGTCCCAGGCCAGATCCGCCAGCGCGGCGTGCGGCTGCCAGCGCCGACGGCGTTCGGCCAGCGTCACCCGCCAGCCCAGTTCGCGCAGCCAGGGCACCAGCAGCGGCGTCTCCGGACCGGCGCCGCAGATCAGCACCTTCGGCGCGGGCGGGATCGCCAGCGCGTAGGCCGGCCGCTGCGGCGCCTCGGCGCTTGCGGCCACCGGCAACCGCCATTGCGCCTGACGCGCGCCGACGCCCGCGCGCACCTCGCCGCCGGCATCGAAGGACCAATGCAATGCCTCGCCGCCCTGTTGCCATTCCTCCAGCAACACCGCCAATCCTTCCAGCCGGGCCAGCGGCAGCAGTGCCAGGTGCAGGCGTCCGCGGCAGCCGACCGCGGATCCGGACAGCAGGTCCTCGTCGTCGCGGGTATCGATGTCCATCCAGTCCAGCGCGCCGACTTCGGCGGCGGCCAGTGCGCGGCGCCGGATGTCCGGCTCCAGGCAGCCGCCGCTCAACCAGCCGGTCTGGCCATCGCGCGCACTGAACAGGGCCATCGCCCCGGCGTGCACGTAGGTCGATCCCTCGGTGTCCACGACCACCGCCAGTCCCGCGCCGGCATCGCCGCTCGCCACGGCCCGCAGGGCGGCCTGCAACACCTTGCGCTGGCTGGACATGGGCCTCCGAAAAAAGTCGCCGGATGTCTTGGCAATGTCGCATCCGCGGGCGTAATGTGCCAACTCCCCAGCCGACGCCAGGGATCGAGCATGAAACTGCACGTGAATGGTTCCGAGCACGAGGTCGCGGCGCCGCCCGACATGCCGCTGCTCTGGGTCCTGCGGGACCTGATGAAACTCACCGGCACCAAGTTCGGTTGCGGCATCGCCCAGTGCGGCGCCTGCACCGTGCACATCGACGGCGCGCCGCTGCGCGCCTGCGTCACCCCGGTGTCGGCGGTGGCCGGCAAGAAAATCACCACCATCGAGGGCCTTTCATCCGACGGACGCCATCCGGTGCAGCAGGCGTGGGCCGAGCTGGACGTGGTGCAGTGCGGCTACTGCCAGTCCGGCCAGATCATGACCGCGGCGGCCCTGCTGGCGGTGGTGCCCAGCCCCAGCGACCAGGACATCGACCAGGCGTTGGCGGGCAATCTCTGCCGCTGCGGCACCTACCCGCGCATCCGCGCGGCGGTGCATCGCGCCGCGCAGTTGGGCAAGGCCTGATTCCTCTTTCCCCCGCGCCGGGCCATCGCGGTCCGGCATCCGATCGGAGAACGTTCGTGGACGCCAAGCCTGCGGATTCCGTCGCTTCCTCCTCCCGCCGCCAGTTCCTCAAGGCCGGCGCCGTCCTCGGCGGCGGCCTGGTCATCGGCTTCATCGTGCCGGCCGCCGGCCGCTTCGCGCTGGCGCAGAACGCCGCCGCCGCGCCGGCCACGGTCACACCGTTCGCGCCCAATGCCTTCCTGCGCATCGCCGCCGACGACAGCATCACGGTGCTGCTGTCGCATTCGGAAATGGGCCAGGGCATCTGGACCACGCTGCCGATGCTGATCGCCGAGGAGCTGGACGCGGACTGGACCAGGATGAAGGTCGAACACGCACCCGCCGCGCCGGCCTACGCGCATACCGCGTTCGGCATGCAGATGACCGGCGGTTCGACCAGCACCTGGTCCGAGTTCGACCGCTACCGCATGGCCGGCGCCACCGCGCGCGCATTGCTGTTGCAGGCCGCGGCCGCGCGCCTGGGCGTGCCGGTGGCGGAACTGAAGACCGGGAACGGTGTGGTGATGCATGGCGACCAGCGCCTGCGCTACGGCGAGCTGGCCGACGCGGCCGGACAGCTGAAGGCACCGGATCCGAAGACGCTCACGCTCAAGGATCCCAAGGACTGGAAGTTGATCGGCAAGGGCGCCAAGCGCCTGGACACGCCGGAGAAAATCACCGGCCGCGCGATCTTCGGCATGGACGTGCAGTTCGACGGGTTGCTCACCGCCGTGGTCGCGCGCGCGCCGGTGTTCGGCGGCACGGTCAAATCGTTCGACGCCACCGCCGCCAAGGCGGTACCCGGCGTGCGCGACGTGGTGCAGGTGCCGAGCGGCGTGGCGGTCATCGCCGATCACTACTGGGCCGCGTTGCAAGGCCGCAATGCGCTGAAAGTGGACTGGGATCGCGGTCCGCACGCGGATCTGGACAGCGCGCGGCTGCGCGAACAATTCGCCGCGCAGGCACGCACGCCGGGCCCGGTGGCGGTGCAGGCCGGCGACGCCGCCGCGGCGATGGCGCAGGCGGCCAAGGTGGTGGAAGTCGAGTACAGCGTGCCCTATCTGGCGCATGCGCCGATGGAACCGCTCAACTGCACGGTGAAGATCGCCGCCGACGGCTGCGACATCTGGACCGGCACCCAGTTCCAGACCGTCGATCAGCAGGTCGCCGCGCGCATCACCGGCCTGAAGCCGGAGCAGATTAGCATCCACACCACTTTCCTTGGCGGCGGCTTCGGCCGGCGCGCGACGCCGGTGTCGGATTTCGTGTCCGAGGCGGTGGAGGTGGCCAAGGCCGCCAAGGCGCCGGTCAAGACGGTGTGGCCGCGCGAGGACGACGTGCGCGGCGGCTACTACCGCCCGGCCTACGTGCAGCGCGCCAAGGTGGGGCTGGCCGCGGACGGCACGCCGGTGGCTTGGCAGCAGGTGATGGTCGGCCAGTCGATCACCGCGGGCACGCCGTTCGAACCGTTCACGGTGAAGAACGGCATCGATGCGACCTCGGTGGAAGGCGTGGCCGATTCGCCGTACGTGCTGGGCACGCCCGCGCATCGGGTGGATCTGCATTCGCCCAAGACCGGCATTCCGGTGCTGTGGTGGCGTTCGGTGGGACACAGCTACAACGGCTTCGTGATGGAGAGCCTGGTCGATGAGCTGGCGCACGCGGCCGGCCAGGATCCACTGGAATACCGCCGGCGCCTGCTCAAGGATCATCCGCGCCATCTGGCGGCGCTGAACCTGGCGGCGGAGAAATTCGGCTGGAGCAAACCGGCGGCGAAGGGGCGCGGCCACGGCATCGCCGTGCACGAGTCCTTCGGCAGCTATGTCGCGCACGCGGCGGAAGTCTCGGTCGACAACGGCGTCATCAGGGTCCATCGCGTGGTCTGCGCGATTGATTGCGGACTCGCGGTGAACCCGGACAACGTCAAGGCGCAGCTGGAGAGCGGACTGGCGTTCGGCCTGGGCGCGGCGTTGCATGGGCGCATCACCTTCAAGAATGGCGAGGTGGAGCAATCCAACTACCACGACTATCCGGTGCTGCGCCTGCCCGAGATGCCGGTGGTGGAAGTGCACATCGTGCCGAGCACGGACAAGATGGGCGGTGTGGGCGAACCCGGTACGCCGCCGATCGCGCCGGCGGTGGCCAACGCGGTGTTCGCGCTCACCGGCCAGCGCCTACGTGATCTTCCCTTCACCCTGGCCCCCGCGGCCAAGCCCGCCTGAGGATCCGACGATGCGCGCCGCCGCCCTCTTCTCCATCGCCTTGCTGTCGTTGCTGCTGGCCGCCTGCGGCCCGCGCATCAGCGCCGAGCAGAAAGCGCAGGCGCTGCAAGCCTTCGCCACCGTCGAGCAGGTGTTCCAGCATCCACGTTGCAGCAACTGCCACATCCCCGGCGATCAACCATTGCAGTTCGACAGCCAGACCCCGCACATGATGAACGTGGTGCGCGGTCCCGAAGGCAAGGGCGCGCCCGGTCAGCCCTGCTCCACCTGCCACGGCGAAGCCAATCCACCGGCCGGCTACAGCGCGCACGCGCCGCCGGGCGCGCCGCACTGGCAGCTGCCGCCGCCGGATCACAAGATGGCCTGGATCGGCCTGCCGGCGCACGAACTGTGCGCGATGATCCAGGACCGCAAGCGCAACGGCGATCGCGACATGCCCGCGCTGATCAAGCACGTCGCCGAGGACAAGCTGGTGCTGTGGGGCTGGAACCCCGGCGGCAACCGCGTCCCGGTGCCGGTCCCGACACGATAAGTTCGTCACCGCGTTCAAGACCTGGGCCGACGCCGGCGCGCCCTGCCCGTCGCCATGACGTCCGGCTCATAGCGCGGCGCTCGCTTCGGCTGCCCTTGGCGCCCACCCGCGCACCACGCCCTCGCGGCGCGGTGCGCCATTTCCGGGCCAACCGCCGCACCCGCCAGGCAAATCCCGGCTTAACCGTCATCTTTCTGTCATCGTTCTGCGATAGCAGCGGCGGCCCCGCGCCGGTAAGGTGCGCGACCGCTGTCTCTCCCCCCCAATGATCGCCATGCTGCTGCGCCTGATCGCGCTGGCCTGCGTCTGCCTGTCGCTGGTCGGCTTCACCACTGCCCATCTGCCCGCCCTGTCGCTGAGCGAACGCCTGGCCGCGCCCGGCGGCGTGTCGCCGTTGCTGCCGCGCGATCGCATCGAGGCGATGTTCGCGCGCCTGCCGCATCGCGAGGGCTTCGTGCCGGTCAACGGCGTGCCGCTGTACTGGCGCGCGCTGGATCCGGGCGATTACGGCCTGCGCTACCGCTATGCCGGCGGCACCGCCGACAACCGCATGGATTTCCAGCTCGACTTCGACGCGGCGGCCAGGCCGTCCGCGCGGAAGCCGCGCGGCACCGTGGTGCTGCTGCACGGCTGGATGATGGACGGCGGCTCGCTCCTCCTTGGGCGCTGGAACTGGCCCAGGCCGGCTACCGCACCATCAGCGTGGACCTGCGTAACCACGGCCGTTCCGGCGCCGCGCCGTCCGGCTACGGCACCCGCGAGGGCGAGGACGTGGTGGCGATGCTGCGCGCGCTGCGCGAGCGCGGCGAGGTCACCGGCCCGCTGCACGTGATGGGCGTGTCCTACGGCGCGGCCACCGCCATCTTCACCGCGCGCGATCTCGGCGTGCAGGCCGGCGGCGTGGTGGCGATGGAATCCTTCGACAATGCCGGCAGCGCGATCCGCGACATGGTGCCGCACATGCTCACCCGGCCGGCGTCGAACTGGCGCGATCGCCTGGCCCTGCCGCTGGCGCGCTGGCGCTACAGCGGCGACAGCCTGAATGTCGCCATCGCCCAGGCCGACCGCAAGCTGGGCCTGGATCTGGACAAGGTGGACGTTGGCGCGGCATTGGCGCAGGCGCCGGCCTGCGTGCTGCTGATCCATGGCGACGCCGACCGGCACATCCCGGTCGCGCATGGCCGCCTGCTCGCGTCAGCGTCGAAGCGCGCCCGCTACCTGGAAATCCCCGGCGAGGATCACCTGAGCCTGCCTATGCGGCTGGATCGGTTGGCACCGACCGTGATCGACTGGTTCGACCGCACACCGACGGCGACGCCGGCCTGCCCGCAACCGCTGGCACCAAGCCGCGCCTGAGCGCGGCCGATCACTCCGCGTGCGCTACTCGGTGACCGTGGCCGCCACCGGCGGCCGCGTGCGCGAACGCCACAGCCCGTCGCCAGCGAAAATCAGCAGGCCGGTCCAGATCGCGGCAAAGCCCAGCGCCTGCGCCGCGCCGAACGGCTCGCGGAACACGAACACGCCGATCAGGAACTGGATGCTCGGCGCGATGTACTGCAGCAGCCCCACCACCGTCAGCGGAATCCGGCGCACGCCATAGGCGAAGCCGATCAGCGGAATGGCGGTGACCACGCCGCCGAAGATCAGCAGCAGATCGATCTGCCAGCCCCAGCCCTGCACGAAACCGCCGCCGTGGCCGTTCTCGCCCCAGGCCACGAACGCCAGCGCCGGCAGGAACAGGTACAGGCTTTCCACGCCCAGCCCGGCCACCGCATCGACCGCCACCAGCTTGCGCACCAGCCCGTACATGCCGAACGACAGCGCCAGCCCCAGCGCGATCCACGGCGGCGAACCGGCCTGCCAGGTCAGCCAGGCCACGCCGATCAGCGCAAAGCCCACCGCGATCCACTGCAGGCGGCTCAGCCGCTCCCGCAGCACCAGCACGCCCAGCAGCACGTTGAGCAGCGGATTGATGAAGTACCCCAGGCTGGTCTCGACCACGTGGCCGGCGTTGACCGCCCAGATGTACAGGCCCCAGTTGAACGCGATCAGCAGGCTGCTCAGTCCCAGCGCGGCCAGCGCGCGCGGCTGGGCGCGGATCGCGCGCAGCCAGCCCAGGCCGTTCTTCAGCACCAGCCAGCCGATCACCAGCAGCGCGCTCCAGACAATCCGGTGGGCGATGATCTGGAACGAGGGCACCACCTTGAGCAGGTGCCAGTACAGCGGCACCACGCCCCACAGGACGAAGGTCAGGCTGGTGATGACCAGCCCCTTGCGATCGATGCCGTGCTGGCTCACGAGCGTTTCGCCTTCGCCAGGGTGATCACCACCACGCCCAGCAGGATCAACGCCATCGCGCCCAGGTCATGCGCGGTGAAATTCTCGTGGGCGATCCAGGCGCCCAGCGCCACCGCGATCACCGGGTTGATGTAGGCGTAGCTGCCGGCCACCGCAGGACGCACGTTGTGCAGCAGCCAGACATAGGCGCTGAAGGCGACGATGGAACCGAACAGCGCCAGGTAGCCCACCGCCAGCGTGCCCTGCCACGTCGGCCACTGGCTGAAGCGCTCGCCGATCGCCGCGCCCACCACCAGCATGATCACGCCGCCGCACACCATCTGCGCGGCCGCCGACATGAACGGCGACGGCAGGTCGCGGCCGCGGCTCCACACCGAACCGTAGGCCCAGGCGATCGGCGCGATCAGCAGCATGATCAGGCCCTTGGGACTGGCGGTCAGCGCGCTGCCCGAGTTGAGCCAGACCACGCCCAGGAAACCGATCACGATGCCCGCCCACTCGGCGCGGCTGGGATGTTGTCCGCGCATCGCGCCGAACAGACCCATCCACAGCGGCATCGAGGCCACCGCGACCGCGGCCAGGCCGGAGGACACGGTCTGCTCGGCCACGCACACGAAGCCGTTGCCGAACAGCAGCAACGCAAGGGCCATGAAGGCCACGTTCTTCCATTGCGCGCGGGTCGGCGCGGCATAGCCGCGCCAGCGCAGCACCGCGTACATCAGCGTGCCGGCGACGATGAACCGGCCGCCGGCCATCAGCAGCGGCGGATAGCCGCCTTCCAGGGCCAGGCGGATACCGAGATAGGTGGAGCCCCAGACGACATAAACCAGGGCCAGGGCGACGACGACGGCGACGCCACCGCGCGCGGGCGCGGCGGTGCTGGAAGCGGAGGAGTTCATGGGGGAGGCGCCAAGCGTATTGACGCTTATTCTAGGCCAGCCCCGGCAGCCACGGCGCGACCCCACCGTTGAAAGCTTTCACGGTCCGCCTTTCATCTGGCTCAAGTCTCCCTTCCCGCGCTTGTGGGAGCAACTTAATTCCGCGACCGTACGACCCGTCCCTTTCCCCACGCCCGTACCCGGAAAGACAACTCCACCACTCCCCGCCCCGCCGCGACGAACCCAAACAAAAAGCGCGACCGAGGCCGCGCTTTTTTTCGTCTCTTCAAACCCACGCCCGACGTCAATCCGCCCAGCGCCCCGGTCCCGTCGATTCCGGCAGCACCTGCGCCGACAACTTGCGGTCCTGGTTCAACACGCCGATGGCGTTGTAAGGATGGCAGCCGATTCGCGCAGCAGCGGATCCGGACGCTTGTCGACCAGCTTCTCGCGCGCGGCATCCTTGACGATGTCGCGCTCGCTCGCGCCCAGACCGTCGTCGGCCAGATCGTCGGCCAGCGGGTCCAATGCCAGTCCCAGCGCCTTGCGTTCGGCCTGGCGGGTCTTGCGCAGGGTGTCCTGCTTGTCGCGTTCGGCGCGGCGTTCGGCCTCGTTGAGCGAGACGTACTTCTTGGCCGCCTCGGCGCGGAACGTCGCCACGTCCTCGGTCCACCACTGGAATTCCTTGTCCTTGGCCACGCGCGAGGCGTGCAGGGCTTCCAGCTTCGGCAGCAGCGGCGCGAAGTTGCCGTACTGGGTGTGCGGCACCGCGGCGATCCGGGTCCACGGCAGCGCGTTGTCGTAGGTGCTCTCGCCGTACTCGCTGGCGTCCACGCTTACCGGGAACGCCAGATCTGGCACCACGCCCTTGTGCTGGGTGCTGCCGCCGGCCACGCGGAAGAACTGTGCGATGGTCAGCTTGACCTGGCCGAAGCGCGCGGTCTCGTTGGCCGGCCAGCGATCCAGATCGACCATGTTCTGCACGGTGCCCTTGCCGAAGCTGGTCTCGCCGATCACCAGGCCGCGGCCGTAGTCCTGGATGGCGCCGGCGAAGATCTCCGACGCCGAGGCCGAACCACGATTGATCAGCACCGCCAGCGGACCGTCCCAGGCCACGCCCGGCTTGCGATCGCTGTTGACGGTGACGCGGCCGCCGGATTCGCGCACCTGCACCACCGGGCCCTTGTCGATGAACAGGCCGGTCAGTTCAACCGCCTCGTCCAGCGAACCGCCGCCGTTGTTGCGCAGATCCATGACCACGCCATCGACGTTCTGGGTCTTGAACTGGGCCAGCAGCTTGGCGATGTCGCGGGTCGCGGAGGTGAAGTCGTTGGGATTGCGGCGACGGCCCTCGAAGTCCTGGTAGAACGCCGGCAGCTTGATCACGCCGATGCGCCGCTGCGGTTCGCCGTTGGCGGCCGGCAGGGTGATCGTCTCGGACTTGGCCGCCTGCTCCTCCAGCTTGACCTTCTGGCGGGTGATGGTGACCTGCGCGTGCTTGCCGTCGATGCCGGATTCGACCGGGATGTATTCGATCCGGACCTGGGTGTCCTTCTTGCCGCGGATCTGGGCGACGACGTCGTCGATGCGCCAGCCGATCACGTCGGTCATCGCACCGGACTTGCCCTGGCCGACCGCGACGATGCGATCGCCGACCTTGAGCTTGCCGCTCAGATCCGCCGGACCGCCGGGAACGATCTCGCGGATCGCCACCAGATCGTCCTGCCGTTGCAGCACCGCGCCGATGCCTTCCAGCGACAGCGACATCGACTGGTTGAAGTTCTCGGCGGTGCGCGGGGTGAAGTAATCGGTGTGCGGGTCGATCGCGCCGGTGTAGCTGTTGAGGAACGCCTGGAACACGTCCTCGCTCTTGAACTCGTCGACGGTGCGCTGGAGGTTGGCGTAGCGCTTGTCCAGGGTCTTGCGGATGTCCTCGGGCTTCTTGCCGGCCAGCTTCAGGCGCAGCCAGTCGTTCATCACCGACTTCTTCCACAGCGCATCCAGTTCCTGGGTGCTGGCCGCCCACGGGGCGTCCTTGCGGTCGTATTCCCAGCGCTGGTCGCCGCTGAAATCGAAGTCCTGCTTGAGCAGCGAGCGCGCGTAGGCCACCCGCTGCTGCACGCGCTGGCGGTAGATGGTGAAGATGTCGTAGGCCGGATCCAGCTCGCCGCTGCGGATCGACTCGCCCATCTGCGCCTTGAACGGCGCGAACTTGGCCACGTCGGCGGCGGTGAAGAACTGCTTGCCGCCGTCCAGCGCTTCCAGGTAGCGCTTGAAGATGTCCGCCGACAGCGTTTCATCCAGCGCGCGCGGGCGGTAGGCGTAGCGGCTGTCGGACAGCAGGCCGTAGACCAGCTTGGAGGTGGTGGCCTGGTCCGCGGTGGGCGCGGTTGGCAGCGCGACGCGGTTGTCGCCATCGCCACGCGCCAGCAGCGCCAGCGGCGACGCCAGCGCCAGGGACAGCAGGAGGACGGCGGGGACTTTCTTCACTTTCATCGGGTACTCGCGGCCCGGAGGCCTTGCAGGAGAACGGCGGGGTATCTGACAGCCAGACAGTGCCCAAAGTTGCGACACTTGTCATCCCTGTCTTTCGGCAGGCGGACGGGCCCGCCGAAAGAGACCCTAACCCCGCGCCCGTAGAGAAAAGTGAACCTGTTTCGGCTGGCCGTCCGTCGCCGACCCGCGGTTCAGCCGGCAGCGGCGTTGCGGGCGCTGGCCGCCGCCTCGGCGGCCTGGCGATCGGCGTGATAGGACGAGCGCACCAGCGGGCCGGAGGCGACGTGGCTGAAGCCCAGCTCGTTGCCGTAGAGCTCCAGTTCCTTGAACTCCTCCGGGGTCCAGTAGCGCATCACCGGGTGATGATGCGCGGTGGGCTGCAGGTACTGGCCGATGGTGACCATCTCCACGTCGTGCGCGCGCAGGTCGCGCAGGGTCGCCTTCACCTGCTCCATGGTCTCGCCCAGGCCCAGCATGATGCCGGACTTGGTCGGCAGTTCCGGGTGCTGCTGCTTGAACTTCTGCAGCAGGGTCAGCGACCACTGGTAGTCGGCGCCGGGACGGACGTTGGGGTACAGGTCCGGCACCGTCTCGATGTTGTGGTTGAACACGTCCGGCGGATTCACCGCCAGGATTTCCAGCGCCCGGTCCATGCGGCCCTTGCCGCGGAAATCCGGGGTCAGGATCTCGATGCGGGTGCCCGGCGAATGCTCGCGGATGGCGGCGATGCAGTCGACGAAATGCTGGGCGCCGCCGTCGCGCAGATCGTCGCGATCCACGCTGGTGACCACGACGTACTTCAGGCCCATGTCGGCCACGGTGTGGGCCAGGCTGAGCGGCTCGGACGCATCCGGCGGCTTGGGCCGGCCGTGGGCAACGTCGCAGAAGGAGCAGCGGCGGGTGCAGACCTCGCCGAGGATCATGAAGGTCGCGGTGCCGTGGCCGAAGCATTCGTGGATGTTCGGGCAGCTGGCCTCCTCGCATACGGTGACCAGGCGGTTCTCGCGCAGCTTGGCTTTGAGCCGCGCCACCGAGCCATCGCTGGGAATGCGCACGCGGATCCAGGAGGGCTTGCGCAGCACCGGCGCATCGGCGAACTGGACCGGCGAACGGGAAATCTTGTCGCCGCCCAGTTGCTTGACGCCCGTTTCCAGCGGAACGGAGGCGGTGGTGGTGGCGGTGGAAACGACCTGGAGCGGAATCTGGCGTGGGGAGGACTCGTTCATGGCGTGAATTCTACGCCTCCCCCACCCCACCCACAGCCGCCCCACCGGAATCCAGCATTGCGACGACGCCGCGCCCTTGCGAATCCCCCATCCCCAATCCCGAATCCCGGGCATAAAAAAGCCCGCAATGGCTAGGCCAGTTGCGGGCTTGCTCCCTCCCCCACGTCGGGATGCGGGGCCATCGTGAAGGAGCGATTGCGGGGCTTGCACGCTGCACTGCAAAACAGAACCGGGCGGTACATTTGAGCGTCGAACCGGCTAATCCCGAAAAGCCTTGTTCTGCTTGGATGTTACCGATACCAGACCAATTTCCGGGCCGATCCTGTAACCGGTTTCACGATTCACGGGGCTGAAACCTGAATAGGGACAAAACCGTTCAGCTGCGCAAAACCGTCCTCAACGCAGCAGATCCGGCTGCCCCTGGTACCACTCCCGCGCCTTCACCAGGTGCCAGCGGCGGGCATTGTCCTGCAATTCCAGCCCCGCGCTGAGCACGCCCCAGCGCGCGTAGAGCTGGCCGCTGCGGCGCGGACCCTGCAGGCGCAACCGGGCTTGCAGGTCGAAGCGCTCGTTGTTCGCCTTCACCCGGTCCAGCACCAGCACGTCGTCGCGCCACTGCACCCGGCCATCGGCCCGGGCCTGGCCGGCGTCGACCAGCCGGTAGACCCATTTGGGGTAGTCCTTCTTGCGCGAAAACAGCGCCAGCAGGAAGTCCACGTCCTTCATCTGCACCGCCGCGCTGCCGCCGGCGCTGAGCGGACGATCCACATCCAGGCGTGCGCGATCCAGCCGCAGCTTCGCCCACCAGCCGTTGCGCGCATCGCCGCCGGGTTCGCGGAAACCGAGATTGCGGAACTGCACGGTGCTGCCGTCGGCGACGAACGCGCGCCGCCGCAGATCCGCGCGGCGCAGCGCCAGGCCGATGTCGACGTCGCCACGCAGATCGATTCCGGCCAGATGCATGCGCGCGCCGCGCCCGGTGATGCGCAGGCGGCCGTGGCCGACATCGCCGGCGGTATCCAGTGACAGATCGCCGCTGAGGAAACCGGCGCCGCCGTCGAAGCGCATGTGCCGGCGCGGCAGGTACGGGTTGTAGACGCGCAGGTCCGGCACGTTGGCGTTGTCGAACACCACCCGACCACGCACCGCGTTGCGCAGATCCTGCAAGGGGCCATCGGCGTTGAGGAACAGGCGCAGGTTGCGGCCCTGCACATAGGCACGCTGCGGCGCGCGCACCGAGGCGACGTGGAACTGTTCCATCACCGCCTGCAGGCGCGGCACCAGTTCGCCCCGGGGACCGGCATCCAGGCGGATGTCGGCGTGGGCGCGGCCGCGGATGCGGTTGCCCATCACTTCGGCCACCGCGTCCACCTCCGGCACGCCGATGCGGCTGCCGGCGGCCAGTTGGCCGTTCACCACCTGCACGTCGGCGTCCACGTCTCCCGCACCTTCCAGTTTCAGCCACGGCGTCCGCGGAAACAGGTGGTGATCCAGTGCAGCGAGGAGAACCGCCAGCGACCCACCACGTGGCCGGAGGCGCGCGGCAGCAGCGAGGGGAAATCGCCTAGCGGAATCCCGCGGCCGCGCAGGCGCAGATCCGCGTCGACCGACATCCGTCCCTGGGCCAGCGGCGGCGCCTTCACCTTCAATGCGATGTCCTGCCTGTCCACCGCCAGCGCGACGCCGAGCGCGTCGGTGCGGGACGCGCCGGACGCGTCGCTGCCGCCAATCGGCATGCTCCATTGCAGGCGGCTGCCCGGCGTCGAGCGCGCCTTTGGAGAATCCGAGATCGATGTCCGCCTGACCCGCGCCCGGGCACCAGCGCGAGGGTGACGCCGCCCGGCACCGGGGTCACGTCGATGGCGCTGGTGGTGCCGCGCAGTTTCAGCCGCGCATCGGTCTTGAGGTAGCTTGCGCAGGCCCGGCGCTTCCTCGCGGCGATGCCGGGCGATCGCGAAGGTGGCTTCCAGTTCCGCTTCGCGCAGCACCTCTTCGCCGTCGCGCGCCAGACGCGCCTTGCGGAACGCCGCGCGCGAGGGCAGCAGTTCCATCGGCCCGCCACGCAGTTGCTTGACGAAACCCACCTGCGCGCTGCCCTCGCCCTCCAGGCGCAGGCCATCGAACTCGCCGCGAAGGACACTGTCGCTGGCGATGCGATCGAAGCGCAGCACCCAGCCACCGTCGCGCGGCGCGGCACCGGCAGTTCGCGTTCGGCGCGATGGACGCCGCCGCTCACGCCGTCGGCCTGCACCCACGGCACATGCAGTTCCCGCCGCA
>OFCY01000054.1_pt1 | contig 23148 bp, 24 predicted proteins | sample 1520981 | NCBI WGS metagenome assembly OFCY01 (sample SAMEA2532533, study PRJEB24079) | metagenome
AACGTCAATCTTCTGACCATGAGAGTGACGTAAATTGTCACTTATTGACATTTTTCATCACTCATACTCGGTCGCGTGGGAGGGGTGACTCCAGGGGCCAAATTGTCAGAATGTGATCATTCCCGCGGTTGATCCCCCCTTTCCCCGATACCGGTCCAAAGAGATTGATGTCATAGTTATCTCGACTTAGGTGTCTGGGGTCTTTCCCGCGAGCCGTCGGGCGAAGGGAGAGAGGCGCTTACAGTTGGCACACATCCTGCACGTGACTTAAAGCACGTGCGTCGTCTTGCACGGCGCCCACGGTCCACCGCTTAGGGACACGGGGCTGGTGTGTCCTTAACCATCCAAGCCAATCCTGAAAGGGGAAAGTTCATGAAGAAGAACATGCAGGGTTTCACCCTCATCGAACTGATGATCGTGGTCGCCATCATCGCCATCCTGGCCGCCATCGCGCTGCCGGCTTACCAGGACTATCTGGTCAAGTCACGTGTCTCGGAAATGATTCTGGCGGCCTCCTCGGCTCGCACCACGGTTTCGGAAGCCGCAGCGACCACCGGCGGTACCGTCATGCCGACCACCGTGGCGGTTGAAACGCAGTCTTCTGCCTACGTGAGCAACGTTACCTACGCCGGCGGCACCATCACTGTCACCGCGACTGCGGCGGTCGGCGGTTCCGTTGCCGCAACCGACGTCATCACGCTGGTGGGTACCAAGCAGACGAATGGCCAGGTCCGCTGGGTCTGTGGTGGCGCTGGCACCACGGTTCCCGCCAAGTATCGTCCGGCAACCTGCCAGGGCACCTGATCCTGCGCATGCCCTTGCGCAAGCAAAGGCATTCGGCAAAAGACCCCGCATCTGCGGGGTTTTTTGTAGCTATCTTTTAGCCTCGGGAGCATGGCTCGACAATGCAGCGAGTTCCGATGTCCTCACGCGACATGGAACGAAGGCCGTGCCTCAAGGGCTGCAATAGAACCCGGGGAGACGGGGAAGACGAATGAGCAGGTCAATCACGAATGCGGGCATGCTGCTCGCTTGCGCCGTCTTCTTTTCGTGGCTGACACTCACCTATGGGAGAGATGTCCCCTGGGATTACCACAATTATCATGCGTACGCGGTCCACATCCTCACGCATGACCGTCTTTCGCAGGACTTCTTTCCCGCCGGATTGCAGGGCTACCTGAATCCGATTGGATTTGTTCCGCTGGCGCTCATTCTGCGACTTCATCTCGACAGCATGGGTACCGAGGTACTGCTTGCCTGCCTCCATTCACTGAACGCTTTTTTCCTGTACTTGATATGCAGGAATCTGGCCTCGGGCCTGCCTCGTGCTTCGCAATGGGCAATGGCACTGGGCTGGCTGCTAGGAGTGAGCACTCCTGTCTTCCTGATTCACTTGGGTTCCACTTTCGTGGACCCCATCGGATCTGTGCTTGTCCTTGCTTCAGTGTGGCTGGTCATTTCGCGTAACGCACGCCGATGGACTTTGCTAGCCGGGTCACTTGCGGGCCTTTCGATGGCGGTGAAGTTGAGCAATGCCCCATTCGCCATCGCGATCGCCATCGCCATCTGCCTGCCATGGCGTACGGAGTCTCCCCGTCAATGGCTGGCTCGCGTCGGTACCGGTGCCGCCGGCATGCTGGGGGGGTTCATCTTGGCCCAGGGGTATTGGAGCTGGCGCCTTCACGAAACGATGGGCAACCCATTCTTTCCGATGTTCAACGGCGTGTTCCACTCTCCGTACTTCACCACCGAGAGTGTAGGCGCTTTCCGGTTCCAGCCGGCTACACTGACCGATCTAGTCACTCTACCCTATCGGATCGCCCTGTCTAACTCCTGGACCTATCTGGAGATGCTCGCGCCAACACCGATTCCTCTGGTCCTGTGTGTCCTTTCCATCGCAGCAGGCCTGAAGTATCTATGGAAGGCCGTAACCAGACGTCCGCAGGAACGTCCGCAAGAGGGCGTCTCAGGTTGGCTGCATTCGTCCTTGTCGCGAGCCTTCTCTGGATTGCGAGTTCCTCCAACGGACGCTATGGAATTTCCCTATTCCTGCTACTGGGCCCCATGACTGCTTGGGTGGCCCTGCGACTGATGGCGCAACGCTATGCCTTGCTTCTGTTGATCGGCTTGAGCGCCTTTCAATTTCTTACTTTTAGCTATGATGGCGTAGTCCGCTGGGGCTCGACCCAATGGACTCCTCAACTGATGTCGGTACGGATTCCTGAAGAACTGAGCCGGACCCCGCACCTTTTTCTGTCACTGTCCAATCCATCGTATTCCGATCTGGTCCCGCACCTCCACCCCGACTCGGCCTTCGTCAATCTGCGCAGCGCCTACTCGATTCCAAGCCAGGGACCGGCGGCGGCCAAGGTCGCATCGCTGATTTCCCAATATGCAGGGCGTACCCAGGTTCTATTTGCGGTTCCCCGTATTCAGGGATACACAGCGGATATCACTTCGATGACACGCTATTACAGCGCGTTTGTCGACAGGGTTTCCTTACGCCTGCAGATCGATCAGTGCCACAAGATATTGCTGGATGCACAGCCAAAACTAGAAAACAAGGTTCAATCGGGACCTGGGTCCCTCCATGCCGGTCCTGTTGATGTCTTGCCCGGCCGTACCTAGTCCCGCCAATCCGGAATTGGCACGCTTGCGGGCGCGAGCGAGCGAAATCATGAACGCCTTTGAGGACAAATGCCCTGAGCTTTTCGTGCCTTCAAGACCTCAGACGGAAGGTTCCGGACAAGTGTGGTCTCGCAGCTACTTCAACTACGACGGGATAGGTTTCAGCGTGAGGTTCGACAAGGACAGGATTCAGTACGGTCTAAGTGGGCAAAGCTCCATCACCTATCTCGGGAAAGCCTCCCAATGGGAAGACGCTGTGGCCCGATTTGAATGCCAACTGCCAGCACGGGGCGAGCGTGGAATCGACTTTTTCAATACGAACGAAGAGAGCGCCGTATGGTGATGCATACCTCCAACGCTAGCACTTGCGAGCTATCCATCGTCATTCCCTGCCTCAATGAAGCCGAGACAGTGGCAACCTGTGTCAGCCATGCACTTCGTTTCCTGAATAGTTTTTCAGTCGTCGGTGAAGTGATCGTTGCGGACAATGGCTCTTCCGACGGTTCCCAGCAATTGGCCGAATCTGCTGGCGCCCGGGTTGTCCATATCCCAGCCAAGGGCTATGGCGCAGCCCTCAAGGGAGGTATCGCGGCGGCGCGTGGCACTTATGTGATTATGGGTGATGCCGACGACAGTTATGACTTCTCTCGCCTCGAGCTAATGCTGCAAGCGTTACGGGACGGCAACGAATTGGTGATGGGCAATCGATTCAGGGGAGGTATTGAACCTGGAGCCATGCCCTTTCTTCACCGGTATCTCGGTAATCCCGTACTAAGCGCAGTCGGGCGATTGTTCTATCGCAACGACATCGGCGATTTCCACTGCGGCCTCCGTGGTTTCCGACGCGATGCAGTCCTGGGCCTTGACCTGAATTCAGACGGCATGGAATTCGCCAGTGAAATGGTGGTCAAGAGTTCGATGCACGGCCTCAGAATTGCCGAAGTTCCCACCACGTTGCGCAAGGACGGCCGCAGCCGCCCTCCCCATCTGCGCACTTGGCGGGACGGCTGGCGCCACCTCAAGTTCCTGTTACTGCACAGTCCTAGGTGGCTGTTCCTGTTTCCTGGCATTGGACTCAGCGCACTGGGTGCGGTCCTGATGCTGATTATTTATTCTAATCTGGTAGTGATTGGCCATATCGGCCTGGACATCCATACCATGGCCTACGCGGGTGTCATGGTCGTGGTGGGCTTTCAGATGATCATGTTCTCTTTCCTCTCAACATCCATCGGCATCCGGAACGGATGGTTGCCGCCCGCCAGCAACCGTGCGATGACCCAGCCGTCGCTGGAATTCCTGATAGTCTGCTCACTGATCCTCCTGCTTGCAGGCTTGGGCATCACCGTCTCGGCTTTCATCGACTGGGCGCAGTCTGGATTCGGCGCACTGGACCCCAGGGAAACCATGCGACTGGTGGTTCCATCGACCACCTTTCTGTCGCTTGGCAGCGAACTCTTCATTACATCATTCCTGCTGGAAGCGATCCGAATTCCAGCACGCAGGAGGCTGGCATCATGACCGGCTACAAGGAAAGAACGCTGCAGGAATTCCAGTCCGTGCTGTCGATGGCGGACGGTGCAAGAAATGCTTTGGATTTCGGGTCCGGCGACGGCTGGTATGCCGCCCAACTATTGACGCGGCGGTGCTTTGACCAGATCGAAGCGATCGACGTGAAGCTGCGCGATGTCGTGCACTTCACCCCCACGCTCTATGACGGCGACAGCCCACTTCCTTACGGGGACAGGTCATTCGACATTGCTTATGCCATTGACGTCCTCCATCACTGCCCATCCCCTCAGGACAGTCTGCACGAGCTTGCGCGGGTCTCGGACAAGTACATTCTCATCAAGGATCACACTTACCAGACACGTGTGGGCGAGTACGCACTCGCTGTACTCGATGAGCTGGGAAACCGTCGCTTCGGCATTCCATCTCCGCACAACTATCAGCGCGAGTGGGAGTGGAAATCGGTACTCGAATCATTGGGCTGGTCGGAGATACACAGGACCTGGCCGGCCAGATGCCATCGAGGACTGCTTGGGGCGCTTACCAACCGCCTCCAGTATGTTTCCCTGTTTCGCAGGAATCCGCTTTCTTCCTGAAGGACCAATTCCGGTGCAGGAAGAAATTGACCACCACCATTGCGACCGCCACCAGCACGTTGGCGATCAGCGGATGAATGCCCAGCAGGGAAACCATCACGATCATGGCGCCCAGGGCGGACAGCATGCTCGCCATCGAGGCAGTGGTGTACCGGATGAAACTTGCGACAAGCCCTGTCGTCCCCGCATCGAAGGTCCAGGTTCGGTTGATCCACCACCCACCAGGTTGACGACCAGGATGGAGATCACCATCGAGGGCAGGTAGTGGAGGTTCGCGACTTCGGTGGCGACGAGAAGAATGACAAAATTCAAGGCATAGCAAAGGCCGCCTACGATAGAATCTGGGGGCGGAACTGTGCGGAACCATGGATCTGGCGGGCCTGGAGGGGAGATTTCCGATGCACGACGATAGCAGATTGAAGCCTCCTTTCTGGAAGCACGATGCCTATACGCTGAACCTGCTGCGGGATGCGCTCACAACGGGCTGTCGGCGGGTTGCCAGGCCTTCGGGAACCGTGGTCGACTACGGTTCCGGAACCGCGCCGTATCGAGAGGTGGTTTCACCGCTTTTCAGCGACTATGTCGCCTGCGACATCGTTGCAGGCGACGGCGTGGACGTGGTCCTTGCCTCCGACCAGCGGCTGCCATTCGAGGACGCTACGGTTGATTGCGTCCTCTCCGTCCAGGTACTGGAACATGTCTGGGACGTCGATGGCTATCTGCGTGAATGCGGCCGGGTATTGAAGCCGGGTGGTCGCCTGGTGCTGAGTACGCATGGGACGTGGCTCTATCACCCGCACCCGACCGACTATCGGCGCTGGACCCGTGACGGGCTGATCAGGGAACTGACCGAACGTGGCTTCATACCCGAGAGCGTGCAGGCATTGGTGGGGCCGTTGGCCTGGACCACCCAGTTCAGGGCAATCGGTTATCACACCGCGCTGTCCCGCTTTGGCGTGCCAGGCAAGTGGGTGTCCGCCGCCATCTGCGGCTTCATGCATCTGCGCATGAAGTTGGAAGACTGGCTGACTCCTTCATCCATTCGGGAATCAAACTCGGCGGTGTACGTCATTGTGGCTACAGGTCCTCAGGCTGGCGCATGACGTCTACTGACTTTCCCGGCATCGTGGTCGTCAGCGCCTTCTTCCCCCGTCATGGTGGAGGGATTGAGCGGGTTGCCGGCCATTTGTCAGAACAGCTGGCCCAGGCCGGTTTCCCCGTGCGCTGGTTCGCGGGTGGCCCCCCCGGAGAAGCCCCGCCAGTTTCCACCTCTGGCCCGCATGTTACACATGCTTCGTCCATCGACTTTCTCGAAAAAACGGTCGGCCTGCCCGCACCGCTATGGAGTCTTTCCAGCCTGCGGCTGCTGTATCACGCCATCGGCGAAACCCAGGTAGTCCATATCCATGACTGCCTCTACATGTCATCGATCGCCGCCTTCGCATTTGCCAAACGCTGGCGCAAGAAAGTCCTGATTACCCAGCATATCGGCATGATTCCCTTCCGATCCGGCCTGCTCCGTCTGCTGCATGGACTCGCCAATCGCACGGTCTCACGCGGAATGCTGGCTTTCGCGGATGCGGTTGCATTCGTTTCACCTGCTGTGCAGGCCTATTTTTCGGAATTCGTGCGTTTCAGGAACGGCCACGAAGTCATCTTCAATGGCGTCGACCATGAAACATTCCATCCCGCCGCCCCAGAGCAACCCCGGGATGAGCAGCTGAAGTTGCTGTTTGTCGGCCGCTTCGTGGAGAAGAAAGGCATTCACCTGCTGCGTGAGTGCACGGACCTCCCCGGCACAGATTGGACCTTCGTCGGCAAGGGCCCGCAAAGCCCCGCATCTTGGGGCATCCCCTTGGACAACGTGACCCTGCTGAGTGACCTTACCCCGGCACAATTGGCGGTTTTGTACCGGACGGCGGATTTGATGGTGCTGCCCAGCGTGGGCGAGGGTTTTCCACTCGTGGTGCAAGAGGCTCTCGCCTGTGGTCTACCCGTACTGGTGAGCTCCGAAGTCGCCGGCAGTTTCGCCGAAGATCGTCCGGACGCCGTGTTCATACATGATGAGAATCACGTAAATCAGGCGCAGGCATTACGGGCCCAGCTAGCCTCGGTGACCGCTGTTCCCGAACAGCTCCGGTCCCTGCGAGCCGCCGCCCATCGCTTGGCCGGCCAATGGTCATGGCAATCCTGTGCGGATCACTATGCCCGGCTCATCCGAAGCCTGGGCTGACTAGGCTGCCCCGTGCGGTTTACTTGCTCCGGATTCCCCCGTCTGGCTAGTATTTAACGGAATTTCAGGAGAACGCGCATGAGTGCCGTCCCCACTGCCAATCTGGTTGGTATCACTGGTATCGCGCGCCGCCTGGTCATGGACGGCGCGCTTGACGAAACCTCCGCCCGCGCCGCCATGACCGATGCGCAGGCGGCCAAGGTGCCGCTGGCACAGTGGATTGTCGAGAAGAAGTTGGCTTCTCCCTCTCAGATGGCCGCCGCCAACGCGGTCGAGTTCGGCATGCCACTGCTGGATGTCGGCTCGTTTGACGTTGCCCATAATGCGGTCAAGCTGGTCAGCGAGGAACTGTTGCAGAAGCACCAGGTGCTGCCCATCTTCAAGCGCGGCAGCAAGCTGTTCGTCGGAGTCTCGGACCCGACCAACAAGATGCAGGCGCTGGACGAGATCAAGTTCCACACCAATCTGGTAGTGGAACCTATTCTCTTCGACGACGATTCCCTGCGCCGCGCCCTGGATCATTGGATTAGCGCCAGCAGCAACCTCAGCAACACCTTGGGGGGGACGATGACGAAGGGCTGGAGAATCTCGAGATCGGTGGCGGTGACGAAGACGTCGCCAACGAATCCGGCGTCGATGCCAAGGGCGACGACACCCCGGTGGTCAAGTTCGTCAACAAGGTCCTGATGACGCCATCAAGCGAGGCGCGTCGGACATCCACTTCGAACCCTACGAGAACGACTACCGGGTGCGCCTGCGCATCGACGGCATCCTCAAGCAGGTCGCCAAGGCGCCGACCAAGCTCAATCAGCGCATCGCCGCCCGCCTCAAGGTGATGGCGCAGCTGGACATCGCCGAAAAGCGGGTGCCGCAGGACGGCCGCATCAAGCTGAATCTCAGCAAGACCAAGCAAGTGGACTTCCGCGTCAGCACCCTGCCCACCCTGTTCGGCGAGAAGGTGGTGCTGCGTATCCTGGACGGCAGCGCGGCCAAGCTGGGCATCGACAAGCTGGGCTACGAGAAGGACCAGCAGAAACTGTTCGAGGATGCCATCCACAAGCCCTATGGCATGGTGCTGGTCACCGGTCCGACCGGCTCGGGCAAGACGGTGTCGCTGTATACCGCGCTGGGCATCCTGAACGACGAGGTCCGCAACATCTCCACGGTCGAGGATCCGGTGGAAATCCGCTTGCCGGGCGTCAACCAGGTGCAGCAGAACACCAAGCGCGGCATGACCTTCGCCGCGGCCCTGCGCAGCTTCCTGCGCCAGGATCCGGACATCATCATGGTCGGCGAAATCCGCGACCTGGAAACCGCCGAGATCGCCATCAAAGCGGCCCAGACCGGTCACATGGTCCTGTCCACCCTGCATACCAACGATGCGCCGCAGACCATCGCGCGCCTGATGAACATGGGCATCGCGCCGTACAACATCACCAGCTCGGTGACCCTGGTCATCGCCCAGCGCTTGGCCCGGCGGCTGTGTTCCAAGTGCAAGCAACCGGTGGAACTGCCCCACCACGCCCTGATCGCCGAAGGCTTCAGCGAGGCCGAAATCGGCGCCGGTTTCGTCCTGTACGATGCCGTCGGCTGCGAAGAATGCACGGAAGGCTACAAGGGCCGTACCGGCATCTACCAGGTCATGCCGATGACCGAAGAAATCGCCACCATCGTGCTGGAGGGCGGCAACGCCCTGCAGATCGCCGAGGCCGCCCAGCATGCCGGAGTCCGGGATCTGCGCCAATCGGCCCTGATGAAGGTCCGCAACGGCGTCACCAGCCTGGCCGAGATCAACCGGGTCACCAAGGACTGACTTCCCCGGAAACGGCCCGGGGCGTTGCTTCTTCCCCGATTGGCGCGGGGCAGGTTGCCAAATCCTGCCTCGCGTCACAGGCCGGGGGAGTTCCCTTCAGGCCATAAACCGCTACCATGCGGAATGAAGTCCGGTCGGGGAAACCGGACGGGGATACCCTGATGGCCATCAGCCGTTCTGCCGCCAAGAAAACCGCCGCAAGCCCGGTCGCACGGGAAAACCCGCTCAGCACCTTTGTCTGGGAAGGCGTCGACAAGCGCGGCATCAAGATGAAGGGCGAGCAGGCGTCCAAGAACGCCAACATGCTGCGCGCGGAACTGCGCAAACAGGGCATCACCCCGAACGTCGTCAAAGTCAAGCCCAAGCCGATGTTCGGCGGTGCCGGACGCACCATCACGCCGAAGGAGATTGCCTTCTTCAGCCGGCAGATGGCGACGATGATGAAATCCGGCGTACCGATCGTGAGCGCGCTGGAGATCATCGAAGGCGGCCAGAAGAACCCGCGCATGAGGAAGATGGTTGGCCAGGTCAGGGCCGACATCGAAGGCGGTTCGTCGATGACCGAAGCCATCAGCAAGCATCCGGTGCAGTTCGACGAACTCTACCGCAACCTAGTCCGGGCCGGCGAGAGCGCGGGCGTATTGGAAACCGTGCTCGATACCATCGCCAACTACAAGGAGAACATCGAAACCCTGAAGGGCAAGATCAAGAAGGCGCTGTTCTATCCGGCCATGGTGATCGCGGTGGCGATCATCGTCAGCGCGATCCTGCTGATCTTCGTGGTGCCGCAGTTCGAGGAGACCTTCAAGGGCTTCGGCGCCGAACTGCCGGCCTTTACCAAGATGATCGTCGCCATGTCGCGCTTCATGGTCAGCTGGTGGTGGCTGATCCTGATCCTCGTGGCGGGCTCGCTTTTCTTTACCATCTTCATGTTCAAGCGCTCACCGGCGTTCCAGCACTTCGTCGACCGCGCGATCCTGAAGATACCGGTGATTGGCCAGATCATGCACCAGTCGGCGGTGGCGCGGTTCGCGCGCACCACGGCGGTCACGTTCAAAGCCGGCGTGCCGCTGGTGGAAGCCCTGGACACGGTCGCCGGCGCCACCGGCAATACCGTCTACGAGAAGGCCATCCATCGCATCCGTGACGACGTCGCCGTCGGCTACCCGCTCAACATGTCGATGAAGCAGGTCAACCTGTTCCCGCACATGGTGATCCAGATGACCGCGATCGGCGAAGAGGCCGGCGCCCTGGATACCATGCTGTTCAAGGTGGCCGAGTACTTCGAACAGGAGGTCAACAACGCGGTGGACGCGCTGTCCAGCCTGATCGAGCCTTTCATCATGGTCGTCATCGGTGTCCTGGTCGGCGGCATGGTCATCGGCATGTACCTGCCCATCTTCAAGCTCGCCTCGACCGTATAAACTCGCCCGATGGCATTTCTCGATCAACACCCCGGCCTCGGCTTTCCGGTCGCGGCCGGCTTGGGCCTGCTGGTAGGCAGCTTCCTCAACGTGGTCATCCTGCGCCTGCCGCGCAAGCTGGACTGGCAATGGCGGCGCGATGCGCGCGAAATCCTCGAAGAGCCTGAAATCTACGACCCGCCGCCGCCCGGCATCGTGGTCGAGAGTTCGCATTGCCCGCACTGCAAGCACAAGCTGGCCTGGTTCGAGAACATCCCGCTGATCAGCTGGCTGGCGTTGCGTGGCAAGTGTCGGCACTGCAAGGCCCCCATTTCCATTCAGTACCCTCTGGTCGAACTGCTCACGGCCCTGTTGGTGGTTGCGTCGGTGTGGCGCTTCGGCTTCGGCTGGCAGGGGTTCGGGGCTTCACTGCTCAGTTGCTTCCTGGTGGCGCTGTCGGGCATCGACCTGCGTACCCGCCTGCTGCCCGACCAGTTGACCCTGCCGCTGATGTGGCTGGGCCTGATTGCCAGCCTGGAAAACCTCTACATGGTGCCCAAGGCGGCGGTGCTGGGCGCGATTGCCGGCTACGTGTCGCTGTGGTCGGTGTGGTGGCTGTTCAAGCAGCTGACCGGCAAGGAAGGCATGGGCCATGGCGACTTCAAGCTGCTGGCGGCCATCGGCGCCTGGGTCGGCCTGAAGGGCGTTCTGCCCGCCATCCTGCTGTCCTCGCTGGTGGGCGCCATTATTGGTTCCATCTGGCTGGCGGCGAAGGGCCGCGACCGGGCGACGCCCATCCCGTTCGGCCCCTATCTGGCCATCGCCGGCTGGGTGGTGTTCTTCTGGGGTCAGGATCTGATCGACGCCTACCTGCGTTTCGCCGGGCTCCGGTAGAGCCGGGCGTGCTCGGCGGCGGGTAACCCACGTTTCCGGGCTGCCCCCATCCGCCTTCGGCACCTTCCCCGCATGCGGGGGAAGGGACACCCTGTAGAGCCGGGCTTGCTCGGTTGAGCGGGTAACCCACTTTTCCGGGCTGCCCCACTCCGCCTCGTCGACCTCCCTCCGCACTGCGGGGAAGGGGACCCCGGTTTGTAGAGCCGAGCTTGCTCGGCTAGGACCACGACGGCGGAGCAAGCTCGGCTCTACATTGGGCGGGTTACGGCCAATAATGGGCACATGAGCGAATACGTGATTGGACTGACCGGCGGCGTGGCGTCGGGCAAAAGTGCGCTGGAACAGGCCTTCGCGGCACGCGGGGTGGGCATTGGTGATGCCGATCGGGTGGCGCGGGAAATCGTCGAGCCCGGTCAGCCCGCGCTGGCCGAGGTCGTGGCCCACTTCGGAGCGGACGTGTTGCAGGTCGATGGCCGGCTGGACCGGGCCGCCCTGCGTGCACGCGTGTTCGGCAATGAAGACGAACGACGCGCGCTCGAAGCCATCCTCCATCCGCGCATCCGCCAGCGCATGCAGGTGATCTGCCAAGCGGCGGAAAGTCCCTATGCCATCGCCACCATCCCGCTCCTGACCGAGGGCGGCGGGCGGTCCGCTTATCCGTGGCTTTCACGCATCCTGGTGGTCGACGTGCCGCGCGCGGTGCAGAAGGAGCGGTTGATGCAGCGCGACGGCATCGACGCCGCGCTCGCCGAACGCATGCTGGATGCACAGGCGCATCGTGACGAACGCCTGGCCCTGGCCGACGACATCGTGGTCAACGACGGTCATATCGACCAACTGGATGCCGCGGTGGCGGAACTGGATGCCCGCTATCGCCGCCTGGCGGCGGCGTCTGTCAGCCAGTCCGACTAGTCACCCTCGGCTTGCAACGGGCGGATCGCCCGGCAAGTCCCTTAGTACGCCCAAAGTCCGCGGATCGCCGCGATTCCCTGCGCACCGTGCTGGCGGGCCTCCAGGATATGGTCCGGCTGCAGGCCGCCGATGGCGTAGATGGGCAGCGATACCACTTCACGCAGACGGGCAAAGCCTTCCCAGCCCAGCACGCTGCCCCCGGGATGGCTGGCCGTTTCCCGCACGCTGCCCAGCGCCGCGAAGTCGCATCCCAGGTCCTCGGCACGGCGCAGTTCCTCGCCGGTATGGCAGGACGCGGCAACCGGTTGGGAATCGGGCAAAGGCCGCACCGACAGTTCCGGCAGCTGTGCCGCGCGCAGGTGCACACCCGTTCCCAGTTCACGCGCCAGGCCGATGTCGGAATTGATCAGCACCTCGACACCGGCGCGCTGGCTGGCTTCCACCGCGGCTTGCGCCAGCCGGCGACGGCGTTCCGCGTCGATGCCCGGCATCCTCAATTGCAGGCGGCGGACGCCCGCCTCCAGCGCCTGCTGCAGCGCGCCGAGCCAGGTCTCGTCGCTGACCTTGCCGGTGACGGAGTCACCAGGTAGCGGTCCGGGTGCAGCAGCGCCGCCACCACCGGGCGATCGGCCGGCGGCATCACATAGCGCTGCAGTTTCTCCGGTGCCACCCAGGCCAGCGCCTGTCCTTCGTGCCCCCGTGGATTGCCTTTCCAGGACAGCACCCGGCGTACGTCCAGGCGCAGGCGCTTGTCGGGGTACTGCTGGGGCACGTTGATGACGGGTTCGCCGATTTCGGCGGTGATGCCGAGTTCTTCCTGCAATTCGCGGATCAGCGCCTCGGCCTCGCTCTCGCCCGGCTCGCGCTTGCCACCGGGAAACTCCCAGCGACCCGCCAGATCACGGCCCTCGGTGCGCCGGGCGAGCAGGATGCGGCCGCGGGCGTCGCTGATGACGCCGGCCACGACATGGATGGATCGCAGAGGTTCGGAGGACATGACCGAAGCTTGCCGGGTATTTCCGCGCAAATGCAAATGCGGTGGGTCATGGTTTCAGGGCTTGCCCCCATCCGCCTTCGGCACCTTCCCCCGCAAGCGGGGGAAGGGGTGGCGGGACGACTTCGCGCGGAAAGGAAACTGGCACGAGGAGCTGGACGGGACGGGAGCAGCCAGCAGACGGAAGCGGAAGCGGAAGCCAACGATATCTGCCGGCCGGCGCGCCTGTTCCCCGATTCCCCCACGCGCGATCTGCCCGCCCCCTTCCCCGCCTCCGCGGGGAAGGTGCCGAAGGCGGATGGGGGCAAACACGGGATAGCCCCCCCAAAAAAACACGGACGCCTCGCGGCGCCTGTTTTTCGTCTACTGACTGCCGGCGTATCAGGCCAGCTGGCCGTGGCAGTGCTTGAACTTCTTGCCGCTGCCGCAGGGGCAGGGATCGTTGCGGCCGACCTTGGGACCGGCATCGGCCGGCATCGCCACCGGGCGGCCGGCCTGCGCGGCCTGGGCCTGTGCGGCTTCCTCGTCGGCGCTGTAGCCGCCGGCGTCGGCGTGCTGGAACTGCATCTGCCGGGCCTGCGCTTCGGCCATCGCGCGCTCCTGCGCTTCCAGCGCCGCCACTTCCTCCTCGGTGCGGATGCGCACGCGCGCCAGCAGGGTCACGACTTCGCGCTTGACCCGCTCCAGCATGTCCGAGAACAGCTCGAAGGCTTCCTTCTTGTACTCCTGCTTCGGCTGCTTCTGCGCGTAGCCGCGCAGGTGGATGCCCTGCCGCAGGTAATCCATGCGCGCCAGGTGTTCCTTCCAGTTCTTGTCCAGCACGGTCAACATGATGTGCTTTTCCAGCGCGCGCATGGTCTCGCCGCCGATGACCGTTTCCTTCTCTTCGAAGTGGCGGTTCATCGCGTCCTGCACGCGCTGCTCGATGGCTTCGGCGTCCAGTTCCTCGGCTTCCTTCGGCCAGGCGGTGACCGGCAGGGCCAGCGCCATTTCCTCGCCCAGCTCGCGCTCCAGGCCGGCGAGATCCCACTGATCATCCACCGAGTTCGGCGGCACGAAGCGGCCGACCGTCTCGGCGACCACGTCGCCGCGGATGCCGTCGATGTTGTCCTTCACCGAATCGGCTTCCAGCAGCTCGTCGCGCTGGGAATAGATGACCTTGCGCTGGTCGTTGTTGACGTCGTCGAAGTCCAGCAGGTTCTTGCGGATATCGAAGTTGTGCGCCTCGACCTTGCGCTGGGCCTTTTCGATCTGGCGGCTGACGAGGCGATCCTCGATCACGTCGTCTTCCTTCATGCCGATCAGCTTCATCGCCTTCTGGACCCAGTCCGAGGCGAAGATGCGCATCAGGTTATCTTCCAGCGACAGGTAGAAGCGGGACGAGCCCGGATCGCCCTGGCGGCCAGAACGGCCACGCAGCTGGTTGTCGATGCGGCGGGATTCGTGGCGCTCGGTGCCGATGATGTGCAGGCCGCCGGCGGCCTTGACCGCCTCGTGGCGCTGCTGCCATTCGGCCTTGACGCGCTGGCGATCGGCGTCGGTGGCGTCTTCCGGCAACTGCTCCAGTTCCACTTCCAGCGAACCGCCCAGCACGATGTCGGTACCGCGGCCGGCCATGTTGGTGGCGATGGTGACCGCGCCGGAACGACCCGCCTGCGCCACGATGTGCGCTTCGCGCTCGTGCTGCTTGGCGTTGAGCACCTCGTGCGGGACGCCGGACTTGGTCAGGAACTCCGACAGCATCTCGGAGGTTTCGATGGAGGTCGTACCGACCAGGACCGGCTGGCCGCGCTGGTAGCAGTCCTGGATGTCGGCCAGCACCGCGTTGAACTTGCCCTTTCGGTTGAGGAACACCTGATCGGGCGAATCCTTGCGCACGGTCGGGCGGTGGGTCGGGATGACGATCACTTCCAGGCCGTAGATGCTCTGGAATTCGTAGGCTTCGGTGTCCGCCGTACCGGTCATGCCGGACAGCTTCTTGTACATGCGGAACAGGTTCTGGAAGGTGATGCTGGCCAGCGTCTGGTTCTCGCGCTGGACCGGCACGCCTTCCTTCGCTTCCACCGCCTGGTGCAGGCCGTCGGACCAGCGGCGGCCCGGCAGGGTGCGGCCGGTGAACTCGTCGACGATCACCACTTCACCGTCGCGCACGATGTAGTCCACGTCACGCTGGTAGATCGCGTGCGCGCGCAGCGCGGCGTTGAGGTGGTGCACCACGGTGAGGTTGTTGGCGCCGTACAGGCTGTCTTCCTCGTCCTTCAGGATCCCACCCTCCAGCAGCAGCGCCTCGGCGTGCTCCATGCCTGCCTCGGACAGGTGGACCTGCTTGCCCTTCTCGTCGACCCAGAAGTCGCCCTCGCCTTCCTCGCTTTCCTGCTTGACCAGCTTCGGCACGATCTGGTTGACGCGCAGGTACAGCTCGGGGGATTCGTCGGCCGGACCGGAGATGATCAGCGGGGTGCGCGCCTCGTCAATCAGGATGGAGTCGACTTCGTCGACGATGGCGTAGTGCAGGCCGCGCTGGAAGCGGTCCTCCTTGGCCATCGCCATGTTGTCGCGCAGGTAGTCGAAACCGAATTCGTTGTTGGTGCCGTAGGTGATGTCGGCCGCATACGCCGAGTGCTTGTCGCTGTGCGGCATGCCCGGGTAGACCACGCCGACCGACAGGCCCAGCCAGTTGTACAGGCGGCCCATCCAGGCCGAGTCGCGGCGGGCCAGGTAGTCATTGACGGTCACCACGTGAACGCCCTTGCCTTCCAGCGCGTTGAGGTAGACCGGCAGGGTCGCGACCAGGGTCTTGCCTTCGCCGGTGCGCATTTCCGCGATCTTGCCCAGGTGCAGGACCATGCCGCCGATCAGCTGCACGTCGTAGTGGCGCATGCCCAGCACGCGGCGGCTGGCTTCACGGCAGACGGCGAATGCTTCGGGCAGGATCTTGTCCAGCGACTCGCCATCGGCGATGCGCTTCTGGAATTCCGGGGTCTTGGCCTTGAGCTCGTCGTCGGAGAGCTTCTCCATCTCCGGTTCCAGGGCATTGATTTTGCCGACGCTGCGCTGGAGCTGCTTCAGCAGGCGTTCGTTGCGGCTGCCAAAGACACGGGTAAGCAAGTTGTTGATCATGTAAGGAACCGGTTGGAAATGAGCGTCGGGGCCGTCGCGGGCAGGCCGGCGAGGAGGACCCCAAAACGAAACAGGGCGCACCGCGCCCTGTCTGGCAACACCGTATTGTAGCTTGGGGCGCCCCCGGGGGAATCAACCCTGCCGGAAGGCCCGCCCGAAGCTCAGCCCCGCTTGATCTTGCCAACCGGAGTGGGCCCGTCGCCGAGGAACTTGCGCGGGTTGACCACGCGGCCGTTTTCCCAGACCTCGAAGTGCACGTGGGCGCCGGTCGAGCGGCCGGTGGAACCGGCCTTGGCCACTTCCTGGCCGACCCGAACCAGGTCGCCGGACTTCACCACCAGGCGCGAGTTGTGCGCATAGCGGGTGACATAACCGTTGCCGTGATCGACGTCGACCACGTTGCCGTAGCCGCCCTTGATGCCGGCAAAGCTGACCACGCCGTCGGCCACGGCCAGCACCGGATCGCCCACGCTGGCCTTGAAATCGATGCCCTTGTGGTACTGGCCACCGCCACCGAACGGATCGGCGCGGCCACCGAAGCCGGAGGTGATGTAGCTGTTGGCGATGGGCATGCGCGGACGGGGTCGCGTTCTTGTCCAGCTCACGGTTGAACAGCAACGCTTCCAGCACGGACAGTTGCTGACCGGAAGCGGCGAACTGGCGTTCGAGCTGGCTGACGCCCTGGTCCAGTTCGGCCGGCGACATGTCGTAGACCGCATCGTTGCCGCCCACGCCCACCGGTTCCTCGAAGTCGAACTCGCCGTCCTGCAACTGGCCCATGCGGGTCAGGCGGTCGCCCAGCGCGTTGAGGCGGTTGGCCTGCGCCTGCAGTTCGCCCAGGCGCGCGGCCATGGCGTTGATTTCCTGCTGGGCGCCGCGGCGGACCTGTTCGAGTTCGGCGTCCTGGCGTTCGGTCTTGGCCTGCAGTAGCGAGACCTGACCCATGCCCATCGCGCTGCGTCCGGCCAGGCCGGCGAACAGGCCAACGGCGAGCAGACAGGCGGCGGTGCTGAGCGGTCTTGCGTGGACCAGACCTGCGTGCCTTGTAAGCGGGGCCGGCAAGATGATTGGCCAACCAGGCGCGCGAATTGTTTACGATGTTTTGAAAAGCCATAGATACCAATGTCTGATTCGAAGTCCAAGCCGCGTGGCGCAAGCACTCCGCAACCGGCCCTCCAGGCCGCGCTGACGGATGCTGCCGCCGACCCGGTGCGTCGTGCCCTGTGGCTCGACGCCCTTGAACACAACTTCGCCCCTATCTCCCGCCCGCCTTGGCTCCCCATTGCCGATTGGCGAATGTGGCCGGCGAACGGCTCGTTTTTATCGTCGACTCCCCCGTGTGGCGCGCCAAACTCCGGCTCGCCTCCGTCGAACTGCTTGATGCCGCCCGATCCGTCGGACTGACAGTCACCGAGGTGACTGTCAAAACAACAACCGCCCCGCTCCACCCGATTCTTCGGACAGAAACAACGGCACCACCTGTTCCGGAAGCCTCGCGCAAGGCGCTGGCGGCTGTCCTGGCGTCCTTGGAATCTCCGGACTCCGCCGGAGGAGGTACTGCTCCTGACAACCGGCGCGGCGGGCGTAAGCGCTAGGGCCCGCGACGCGAAGGCAAGGCATGGTACCGGGCATGGCGGCCCGGGTCGTTAGATGGGAGTTAATAAAAGGTTAAATTCAGGCCAGAAATTTGACCTTAATCACACAAATGACAATACGGCGACGCCGCATCCTTTCGAATACGGTTGCATCGGAAAGCGATGGGAGGCGCTTGGGAGGGGACTCAGGCCGCGGCGGTGGCGGGGGTGCCGTACAGCACCGGTGAAGGATGGCGGGCATCCTCGAAGGTGACTTCTTCCCACGCCTCCGGCTGGGCCAGCAGGGCCCGCACCAGTTTGTTGTTCAGGGCGTGCCCGGACTTGTAGCCCTCGTAGGCGCCCAGATGGGACGGCCGGCGAGATACAGATCGCCGATGGCGTCGAGGATCTTGTGGCGGACGAACTCGTCGGCGTAGCGCAGGCCGTCGTCGTTGAGCACGCGGAACTCGTCCAGCACGATGGCGTTGTCCATCGAACCGCCCAGGCCCAGGTTGCGCTCGCGCATGTACTCCAGGTCGCGCATGAAGCCGAAGGTGCGCGCGCGCGCGACTTCCTTGATGTAGGCGCCGGTGGAGAACTCGACTTCGGCCCGCGACTGCGAGGCCGGAATCATCGGATGATCGAACTTGACCGTGAAGCCGACCCGGAAGCCTTCATAGGGATCGAAACGCGCCACCTTGTCGCCCTCGGTGACTTCCACCGGCGACTTGATGCGGATGAAGCGCTTGGGCGCATTCTGCTCGGCGATGCCCGCGGATTGCAGCAGGAACACGAAGGGACCGGCGGAACCGTCCATGATCGGCAGTTCGGCCGAGGACAGCTCGACATAGACGTTGTCCACGCCCAGGCCCGCCAGCGCGGACATCAGGTGTTCCACCGTCTGCACCTTGGCGCCGTCGCAGCTCAGGCCCGTGCACAGCGTGGTCTCGGTGACCAGTTCGGCACTGGCCGGCATTTCCACCACCGGCTCCAGATCCACGCGCCGGAACACGACGCCGGTGTTCACCGGAGCCGGACGCAGCGTCATGTAGACCTTTTCGCCGCTGTGCAGGCCCACGCCGGTGGCGCGGATCACGTTCTTGAGGGTGCGTTGCTGGGCCATCGGAGGGGGACCGAGGTGAAGGTGCTGACCAAGAGCGGCGAGAATAGCACGCAATTAGCTGAATCTTAACGGAAGAATTGCTTTGTCCCACGGCTGAAACAATGTTGCGCGAACCTGTCCGGTTCCCCGACGGGGACGGAAACGGCTGCCGGGCCGGGCAGGCCCGGCAGCGAAGGGACATGGCGGTACCGCGCCCTCCCCCGGACCGGCGGGAGGGTGTTTCAGGAGGCGGAGGTCAGTCCGCCTGCCGGCGCAGGAACGCCGGGATGTCCAGGTAGTCCGCGGGCAGGTCGGCCGCCGCCGGGGCGGACGACGCGGCCGGCGCGCTCGCCGGAGCCGCCGAACCACGACGCAGGCCCAGGCCGCCGACGGCGTCGGCCACCGGATCGACGTTGGCCATCGCGTCGAACGCCGGCAGACCGGTGGTGGCGTCGCGGACCAGCTTGATCGGCGCGCGCACCGGCTCGCGATCCAGGCCACGGCCCACCGGCTGGCGGGCAACGGCGCGGTTCAGGCCGGTGGCGACCACGGTCACCCGGACCTCGTCCTGCATGTCCGGATCCAGCACGGTGCCGACCACCACGGTCGCGTCCTCGGAGGCGAAGCCTTCGATGGTGCGGCCGACTTCGTCGAACTCGGCCATGGTGAAATCCGGACCGGCGGTGATGTTGACCAGGATGCCGTTGGCGCCGGACAGGTTGACGTCGTCCAGCAGCGGGTTCTGGATGGCGCTTTCGGCGGCGGCCTGCGCGCGGTCATCGCCGCGGGCGTGGCCGGTGCCCATCATCGCCAGGCCCATTTCACTCATCACGGTGCGCACGTCGGCGAAGTCGACGTTGATCAGGCCCGGACGCACGATCAGGTCGGCGATGCCCTGCACGGCGCCGAGCAGCACGTCGTTGGCGGCGCGGAATGCCTGGATCATCGTCGCGTTGCGGCCCAGCACGGTGATCAGCTTTTCGTTCGGGATGGTGATCAGCGAGTCGCAGTGGTGGCTCAGTTCCTCGATGCCCTTCAGCGCCACCTGCATGCGGCGGCGGCCTTCGAACGGGAACGGCTTGGTGACCACGGCCACGGTCAGGATGCCCATCTCCTTGGCCAGCTGCGCCACCACCGGCGCGGCGCCGGTACCGGTGCCGCCGCCCATGCCCGCGGTGATGAACACCATGTCGGCGCCGTCCAGCGCTTCGATGATGCGCTCGCGATCTTCCACGCGGCCTGGCGGCCGACTTCCGGATTCGCGCCCGCGCCCAGGCCCTTGGTGACGTTGCCGCCAAGTTGCAGCTGCAGCTTGGCGCCGCAGTTCTTGATCGCCTGCGAATCGGTATTGGCGGTGATGAATTCCACACCGTCCACGCTGCCGTTGACCATGTGCGCCACCGCGTTGCCGCCGCCGCCGCCCACGCCAATGACCTTGATCACCGCATTCGGAGCCATCTTTTCAACCAGTTCAAAATGTGCCATGTCCGTTGTCCTCTTTGGGCCGGTAATCGGGAATGGGGAATCGGGAATCGAAAGTGCTTCCCTGTACCCATGCCGTTTCCGGCGAGTTGTTGTGTTTTAAGTGGTGTTGCGTACCGCCAATAACTACGTCTCTGCCTGCCTGCCGCGCCTTGCTTCTTTTCCAACCTGCCGCTGTCTTGCTCTTGCTTCTACGACTGTCGATTCCCTATTCCCGATTCCCGGCTGTCAGAATTCACCGCGATACCAGTTCTGGATCTTCTTGAACCAGCTGCCCGCCTTGCCGGTGGGCAGGGACGGACGTCGCGGGTGTTCGATCTGACTGCCCATCAGCAGCAGGCCCACGCCGGTGGCGTGGACCGGGTTGCCGACGACTTCGCCCAGGCCGGTGACGTGCTGGGGATGCCCACGCGCACCGGCATCTGCAGCATTTCCTCGGCCAGTTCGACCACGCCTTCCATCTTGGAAGCGCCGCCGGTCAGGACCATGCCCGCGCGCACGCGCTCCTCGAAACCGGAGCGGCGCAATTCGGCCTGGACCATCTCAAAGATTTCCTCGTAGCGCTGCTGCACCGCCTGCGCCAGCGAATGGCGCGGCAGGCGGCGCGGCGGACGATCGCCCACGCTCGGCACCTGGATGCTTTCCTCGGCGGTGGCCAGCTGGGCCAGCGCGCAGGCGTAGCGCACCTTGATCTGCTCGGCTTCCGGGGTCGGCGTGCGCAGCATGTGCGCGATGTCGTTGGTGACCTGGTCACCGGCGATCGGCAGCGAGGCCGTATGGCAGATCGCTCCCTGCATGAACACCGCCAGGTCGGTGGTGCCCGCGCCCAGGTCGACCAGCACCACGCCGAGCTCGCGCTCGTCGCTGGTCAGCACGGCGACGCTGGAGGCCAGTGACGAGAAGATCAGGTCATCGATCTGAAGGCCGCAACGCTGCACGCACTTGCTGATGTTGGCCGCGGCCGACTGCGCGCAGAACACCAGGTGCGCGTCCACCTCCAGGCGCACGCCGGTCATGCCGACCGGATTGCGGATGCCTTCCTGCGAATTGTCCAGCTTGTACTCGCGCGGGATGGCGTGGAGGATTTTCTGGTCGGCCGGGATCGCCACCGCCTTGGCCGCTTCCAGCACGCGGTCCAGATCGCCCCAGGTCACTTCGCCGTCGCGGATCGGCACGATGCCGGGCGAATTGCGGCACTGCACGTGGTTGCCGGAGATCGAGGCGTAGACCGATCGGATCTCGCAGCCGGCCATCAGCTCGGCTTCCTCGACCGCGCGCTGGATCGACTGCACGGTCGATTCGATGTCGACCACCACGCCCCGCTTCAACCCGCGCGATTCGTGCGAGCCGATGCCGATCACCTCGATCGGATTGCCGGGGGCGTACTCGCCCACCAGTGCGGTGACCTTGGAGGTGCCGATGTCGAGACCGACGATCAGCGATTTGTCGCCCTTGCGATTCATGTTGGAAAACCGAGATTTGATATTGGGGATTGGGGATTGGAGAAAGCGAAAAGCGACCCGGCGCGTCGGCGCACCGCCAAGGGCGGATTGGCTACGCGTGATCCCGAATCACCAATCTCCAATCCCGGCTTCACGGCGCCCCAGCTGAGCGCGAAACCATTGGTGTAACGCAGGTCGGCGCGCAGCAGCGGTTGGCCCTGGCGGGCGAGGATCTGCGGGAGCATGCGCACGAAGCGGCTCAGGCGCGGGCGGGCGTCGGCGCGTCCGATCACCACTTCGGTGCCGTTGCCCAGGGTGAGCGTCCAGCTGCCGCGCCGATCCATGGTCAGTGTTTCCACGTTCAGGCCCAGCGGCGCGAACAGCTGGCGGGCTTCGTTGTACAGCGAGACCACTTCCTGCACCTGCGAATCCGGGCCACCGAGCTGCGGCAGCTTCAGGTCTTGCAGGGCCTTCGGCGTGGGGAACAGGCGGCCATGCTCGGACAGCAGGCGATCCTTGCCCCAGCGCGCGAACGGCCGGTGTTCGACGATGCTGATCTCCATCACGTCGGGCCAGCGCTTGCGCACTTCCGCGCGCTCGACCCAGGGCAACTGTTCCACCGCGTCCTGCGCTTCCTGCAAGCGCACCGCGAAGAAGCCGCGCTGGGCATACGGCAGCACTACCGCGCGCAGCTGCGCCGGATCCACGCGCTCGAACTCGCCGTGCACGCGCAGCCGGGTCAGCGGCCAGCGATCGGCGCCGATCCAGCCGTTGACCACCGCCACCACCGGCAGCGCGACAAGCGCGACGGCCAGCAGCCAGGCGAGGATGCGCAGCACGGCGTTCATCAGCCGTCCACCTCCGGCAGCGTCTGTTCCAGGATGCGCCAGCACAGTTCCTGGAAATCGAGTCCGGCCTGCCCGGCCGCCTTCGGCACCAGCGAATGGCTGGTCATGCCCGGCGCGGTGTTCACTTCCAGCAGGTAGAAGCGACCGCTGGCGCGATCGCGCATGACGTCGACGCGGCCCCAGCCACGGCAACCGGCCGCCTGGAACGCGGCCAGCGCAATGCGCCGGATCTCGATCTCGTCGTCGCCTTCCAGCCCCGGGACACAGGGTATTGGGTGTCCTCGGGCCACGTACTTGGCGTGGTAATCGTACCACTGGCCCTTGGGCACGATCCGGATCGACGGCAGCGCGACGCCGCCAACTAACTGCCCACGGTGAGTTCGTCGCCTTCGATCAGCTGCTCCATCAGCAGCTCGCCGTCATAGGGAGTAGGTAGGCCTACGACCGTCCCGACCGGTCCCGACGGTACCTACGGACTTCGGTCCCTTGGGTAACCCTACGGGAACCGGGTACCGAACCGGGGTCCCCAACGGGCCCCTACGGGACGTCCGGTTACGGTTCCGGTTCCCGGGTTCGTTCCGGGACCGTTAGGTACCGAACC
>OFCY01000055.1_pt1 | contig 22868 bp, 25 predicted proteins | sample 1520981 | NCBI WGS metagenome assembly OFCY01 (sample SAMEA2532533, study PRJEB24079) | metagenome
CGCGTGGTTGAGTCTGCGCAGCCGAGCAAGCTCGGTTCTACGCGTTGTCTTGTAGAGCGGAGCTCGCTCCGCTGCTTTTCGCGGTGATTTGAGTCTACGGAGCCGGGCAAGCTCGGCTCTAGAGGGTGCGCACGCAATCGCGGCCTTCGGGCCTTGGCGGTATAGAGCGCCAGGTCGGCGACCTGCAGGGCCGAATCGATGCTGTTCTTGTCGATGTCCACGCAATGCACACCGATGCTGGCGGAAATCGGAATGTCGAGATCCCCGCTGCGGCAAGGACGATCGCGCAGGCGCCGGCGCAGTTCCTCGGCGACGACGCTGGCTTCGTCCAGATCCATGTCGGGCAGGGCGGCGATGAATTCCTCGCCGCCGAATCGCGCGACCAGCGCGCCGTAGGGGCGCAGCGTTTCGGCCATCGTGTTGGACGTCCAGCGCAGGCAGTCATCGCCGACCAGGTGGCCGTAGGTATCGTTGATGCGCTTGAAGTGGTCCAGATCGATCATCAGCAGCGAGATCGGCCGCTGGCTGTTGCGCGCCTGCGAGAGCAGGTGTTCGAAGGCTTCGCGGAAGTGGGTGCGGTTGTAGAGTTCGGTCAGCCCGTCAACTGGCTGAACTCGCGCAGGCGCAGGTGCGCGGCTTCCAGTTGCTCCAGCGCGCTGCGCAACTCGCCGGTGCGTTGTTCGACCTTGATTTCCAGCTGGTCGCGCGATTCGCGCACGATCCGCTCGTTCTCGTTGCGCAGCGAAGCGTAGCGGTAGCCCAGCGCGACCGACAGCAACAGCATCTCCAGGGCCGAGCCAATCTGCACGCTGTACTCGGTGACGAAGTTCTTGGGCAGCGCACCGAAGGCGACCATCGCCACCATCGCGATGCCCGCCAGGAACATCGACCAGGCCAGCAGGAAAAGTTTCGCCGGCTTGTAGCCGCTGCGCATGGCGACGACCGCCTCGACCGCGATCCAGGCCACGCTCAGGATCACCGCGATCACCGCCAACTGGGTGGACAGCCGGATCGGGATCCAGGTGGTGGCGATGCCCAGCGCCACGAACAGCGCGATCATGCCCAAGCCGATGCGATCGCCGAGCGGCCAGCGCCTGGCCAGGCCGAGGAAATTGCGCGCGAACTGCTGCATGCCGATCTGCGCCAGGCAGATCGACAGCGGCACCGCCTTGTCCGCCAGCCACGGCGAATGCGGCCACAGGTACTCGAAGCCCAGCCCGTACAGGGTGAACAGGACCAGCCCGAACGCGCTGATGTGGAACATGTACCAGAAGTAGCTGGCATCGCGCAGGGTCAGCCACAGCACCAGGTTGTAGGTGAACAGCGCCAGCAGAATGCCGTAGTACACGCCCATCGCGAACTGCGCGTCGCGCGAGAGTTCGGCGAAGGCGATGGGCGTATACAGGGCCAGCGGCACCTGCATCGAGCTTTGGCTTTCCACCCGCACGAACAGTTCCGCCGGCTGTCCGGGTGGAAGGTCCAGTTGGAAATTCGGATGCCGGTAGCGCACGCTGCGCTGCTCGAAATACAGGTGATCGCCGCCGGCCTGGTGGAACAACTGGCCGTCGGGATAACGCACGTACACATCCAGCCGATCGCTCAGCGCGTACTGCTGGACCAGCAGCCAGCGCGGTTCCTGCAGGTTGCGGTTGAGCAGGTTGACGTGGAACCAGTAGGCGCCGGGCTGGAAACCGAACGACGCGTCGTCGCCCGGCAACGGCCGGAAGCGGCCCGCCCGCAGGCTGGCTTCGATCGCCTGGATATCGGCGCGACCGTCGCTGTCGTGGAAATAGCGCGTATGGGAGGCGAGGGAGTAGGTGGCCGCGTCGCCGGACATCTCCAAGGGCGCCTGCGCCTGCGCGAGCGCGCAGAACAGCAGCAGCGCGGCCAGCAGCCAGCGAAGTCCGCGGATGGCTTCCCTCATTCCCGTCCCCGTTCCAGAGCAACCGCCAGGCCGGCGGACCGATCGCCAGTTTAACCGTGGGACCGGGGGACGCCGGGGAGGGGGCGGGCTTGACGGGCCCCGGAGCCTCAACTAATGTATTAACGCATTAGTACATTAATGGGCCGGTCCCGGCCCCCGTGACTCCCCGGATCCGACTGATTCCCATGAAGCGCCGCCCTGCCACTCCCGACGACGACCGCACCGAAAGCGCCTCCCTGCAGGCGCTTTCGCAGGCGCTGGCCAGCCTGGGCGAAGCCGGGCAGGTGCGGGCGTTCCTGGAAGACCTGTGCACGCCGGCCGAGCTGGAGGCCATGGCCGACCGCTGGCGGGTGGTACCGCTGCTGCTCAAGGGCGTGCCGTACCGGGAAATCCATGATCTGACCCAGGTCAGTGTCACCACCATCGGGCGGGTCGCCCGCACCCTCGAACGCGGCACCGGCGGCTACGCCACCGCGTTCCAGCAGCAGCAACCGCGCGCCAACGGCGCCTCCCACTGAGTTTCCTCCCATGAGTCCCAGGGTTGTTCCCGCGACGCGCGATCGCCTGCGCATCGCCATCCAGAAAAGTGGCCGCCTGGCCGAACCCGCGCGCGCGCTGCTTGCCGCCTGCGGGCTGAGCTGGCGCGAGAGCCGCGACAAGCTGTTCTGCTACGGCGAATCACTGCCCATCGATCTGTTGCTGGTGCGTGACGACGACATTCCCGGCCTGATCGCCGACGGCGTATGCGACTTCGGCGTGGTCGGCCGCAACGAACTGGACGAGCAGGCGGGCGAGCGCGCGCGCATCGGCCTGCCCGCGGCGTACCAGGAACTGCGTCCGCTCGGCTTCGGCCAATGCCGGCTGATGCTGGCGGTGCCGGACAACTGGGAATGGCAGGGCGCGGCGCAGTTGCAGGGCATGCGCATTGCCACCAGCTATCCGGCGATCCTGTCGGACTGGCTGCGACGCCAGGGCGTGGAAGCGGGCGTGGTGGAACTGTCGGGTTCGGTGGAAATCGCCCCGCGCCTGGGCACCGCCGACCTGATCTGCGATCTGGTTTCCAGCGGCGCCACCCTGGCGGCCAACCAGCTCAAGCCGGTGGAAACCCTGCTGGACAGCGAGGCCGTGCTGGCCGGCCCGGTCCGCGAGTTCGACGACGAGCGCGCCGGACTGGCGGCGATGCTGCTGCGCAGGGTCGACGGCGTGCTCAAGCTCAAGGACAGCAAGCTGCTGATGTTCCGCGCCAACCGCGATACCGTCGCCGAACTCTCGCGCCTGCTGCCGGACGCGGAACCGCTGGTCCAGCTGCCGGGGACCGGCGAAGGTCCGCTGTCGCTGCAGACCATGTGGTAAGGACATCACCTGGCAGCGGCTGGAGGAACTGGAACGCGCGGGTGCGCAGGGATTGATGGTGCTTTCGGTCGAGAGGTCGCTGGCATGAACCGCCTGATCTGGTCCCGCCTCGATGGCGAACAACGCCGCGCCGCGCTGCGCCGGCCGGTGCAGGTGGTGGCCCAGCGCACCCGCGACGCGGTTGCCGCGGTGCTGGCGGAAGTGCGCCAGCTCGGCGATCCGGCGCTGCGCGAGTTCACCAGCCGTTTCGACGGCGTGGCGCTGGACGATTTCGAAGTGGGCGCGGCGGAATTCGCCGCCGCCGAGGCGGCGGTGGCGCCGGCGCTGAAGCAGGCGATGGAGGAAGCGGTCGTCCGCATCGAGGCCTTCCACCGCGCGGGCATGGCCCAGCCGTACGCGGTCGAAACCGCCCCCGGCGTGCTTTGCGAACGGATGATCCGGCCGATTCCGCGGGTGGGCCTGTACGTGCCCGCCGGCAGCGCGCCGTTGCCTTCCACCGCGTTGATGCTGGGCGTGCCGGCGCGGCTGGCCGGTTGCCGCGAAGTGGTGCTGTGCACGCCGCCGCGCGCCGATGGCAGCGCCGATCCGGCGGTGCTGGTGGCCGCGCGGATGACCGGGGTGACCCGCGTGTTCAAGCTCGGCGCGCGCAGGCAATCGCGGCGATGGCGTTCGGCACTGCCAGCGTGCCCCGCTGCGACAAACTGTTCGGGCCGGGCAACAGTTACGTGACCGAGGCCAAGCAGCAGGTCGCGCAGGCCGGCGTGGCCGCCATCGACATGCCGGCCGGGCCGTCGGAAGTGCTGGTGATCGCCGATGCCGGCGCGGATCCCGCATTCGTCGCGGCGGATCTGCTGTCCCAGGCCGAGCATGGTCCGGATTCGCAGGTGTTGTTGCTGTCGGACGCGCCGTCGCTCATCGACCGTGTCGCGGTGGAACTGGAACGCCAGCTCGCGGCATTGCCGCGCGCGGCGATCGCGCGCCAGGCGCTGTCCGCCTCGCGCATGATCGAAGTGGAGCGGCTGGACGATGCGTTCTCGGTCAGCAACGAATACGCGCCCGAACACCTGATCCTGGCCCTGCGCGATCCGCGCGCCTGGCTGGAGCGGGTGGAAGCGGCCGGCTCGGTGTTCCTGGGCGACTACACGCCCGAGGCGCTGGGCGACTATTGCAGCGGCACCAACCACGTGCTGCCGACCAGCGGCGCCGCGCGCGCCTACAGCGGCGTGAGCGTGGCCAGCTTCCAGAATTTCGTCAGCGTGCAGGCGGCCAGCCGCGCGGGCATCGGCGGCATCGGTGCGTGCGCCTTGACCCTGGCGCGCGCCGAGGGCCTGGATGCGCACGCCAACGCGGTCGCGCTGCGGCTGGAGGCGGCATGAGCAAGTCCGATGACAAGGCGGCGGATGCCAGCGTGCTGGATCTGGTCAGGCCCGACCTGCGCGGTTTTGGCGGCTACAAATCGGCCCGCACCGAGGCCTTGCGCGGGGACGTCTGGCTCAACGCCAACGAGTCGGCCTGGTCCAACCCCGCCGACGCCGGCGCGACCTGCCAGCGCTATCCGGAACCGCAACCGGCGGCCCTGCGCGCGGCGCTGGCCGACCTGTACGGCTGCGACCCGGCGCAGCTGCTGATCGGACGCGGCAGCGACGAGGCCATCGATCTGCTGGTGCGCGCGCTGTGCGTACCGGAACGCGACGGGGTGGTGATCAGCTCGCCGGTGTTCGGCATGTACGCGGTGTCCGCGCGCCTGCAGAACGCGCCGCTCATCGACGTGCCGCTGCGCGACAGCGAACAGGGCTTCGCGCCGGATCTGGATGCGCTGGCCGCCACCACGCTGGCGAACGGTGCCAAGCTGGTGTTCCTGTGCTCGCCGACCAATCCCACCGGACGCGCCTGCACGCTGGAGGAAATCGCGGATCTGGCCGGGCGCCTGGCTGGTCGTGCGCTGCTGGTGGTCGACGAAGCCTACGTGGAATTCTCCGAGGTTCCCTCGGCGACCGCATTGATCGCGCGGTTCCCCAATCTGGTCGTGCTGCGCACGCTGTCCAAGGCGCACGCGCTGGCCGCCGCGCGGATAGGCGTGGCGATCGCCACGGAGGAACTGATCGCCGTGCTGCGTGCCTGCCAGGCGCCGTATCCGGTGCCCACGCCCTGTGCGGAACTGGCGCTCGCCGGCCTGGCGCCCGCGGCGCTGGCGCAGACCCGGCAGCGGGTGGAACGGGTGCGGCACGAACGCGAGCGGATGCGGGTCGCGCTGGCGTCGCTTCCCGGCGTGCGCCGGGTCTATCCCTCGCAGGGCAACTATCTGCTGGCGCGATTCGAAGACGCTGATCGCGCGTTCGCCGCGCTGCTGTCCACCGGCGTGGTGGTGCGCGACCAGCGCGCCGCGCCGCAACTGGGCGACGCGCTGCGGATCAGCATCGGCAGCCCGGAGCAGAACGATCGGGTGCTGGCGGCGCTGGCGCTGCGGGAGGCGGCGGCATGACTCCGATCCTGTTCATCGATCGCGACGGCACCCTCATCGAGGAACCGGCCGATTTCCAGATCGACGCGTACGAGAAGATCCGGTTCGTGCGCGACTGCATTCCGGCGCTGCTGAAGCTGCGTGACGCGGGCTACCAGTTCGTCATCGTCAGCAACCAGGACGGACTGGGCAGCGAGGCTTATCCGCAGGCATCGTTCGACGGTCCGAACGATCTGATGCTGCAGATCTTCGAAAGCCAGGGCATCCGTTTTCGCGAAGTGCTGGTGGATCCCAGCTGGCCGGAAGAGAACCGTCCGACCCGCAAGCCCGGCATCGGGCTGGTCCTGCACTATCTCCAGGATCGCGACATCGACTGGGCGCGCTCGGCGATGGTCGGCGACCGGCCCACCGACCTCCAGTTCGCCGACAACCTGCGCATCCGCGGTTTCCAGCTGAAGACGCCGCAGTTCGGCGGCGACTGGGACTGGCCGTCGATTGCCCACGAACTGGCCGACGCGCCGCGACGGGCGAACGTCCAGCGCAATACGAAGGAAACCCGAATCCGGGTGGACGTGGATCTGGATCGGGTGGCCGAGCCGGTCATCCGCACCGGGTTGCCGTTCTTCGACCACATGCTGGAACAGATCGGCAAGCACGGCGGCTTCGCCCTGCGCATCGATACCGAGGGCGATCTGCACATCGACGAGCACCATACGGTTGAGGACACCGGGCTGGCGCTGGGCCAGGCGCTGAAGCAGGCGCTGGGCGACAAGCGCGGCATCGGCCGCTACGGCTTCACCCTGCCGATGGACGAAACCCTGGCCAGTGCGGCGCTGGATTTCAGCGGCCGGCCGTATTTCGTGTTCGATGGCGAATTCCGCCGCGAGCGGGTCGGTGATCTGCCCACCGAACTGGTGCCGCATTTCTTCCGTTCGCTGTGCGACGCCTCGGGCCTCAACCTCAACCTGAGCGTGCGCGGCGACAACGACCACCACAAGATCGAAGCCTGCTTCAAGGCGCTGGCGCGCGCGTTGCGCCAGGCGATCCGCCGCGAAGGCGCGGAGCTGCCCTCGACCAAGGGAGCGCTGTGATGCAGGTGGTATTGGTCGATGCCGGTGGCGCCAACATCGGTTCGGTCCGCTACGCGCTGGAGCGCCTGGGCGTGGACGCCACGCTCACCGCGGACCCGGCGATCATCCGCGCCGCGGAGCGGGTCATCCTGCCCGGCGTGAGCACCGCGGCCACGGTGATGGCGCGGCTGCGCGAGCAGGGACTGGTCGAGGTGCTGCGGCAACTGGAACGCCCGTTGCTGGGCGTCTGTGTTGGCATGCAGCTGCTGTTCGAACATTCGGAAGAAGACGACACGCCATGCCTGGGCCTGCTGCCCGGGCGGTGGCGCGGCTGCCTTCCGCTCCCGGCATCCGGGTGCCGCACATGGGCTGGAACACCTTGCAGGTGCAACGCCAATCCGGCCTGACCGCCGGCCTGGACGGCGGCCACGCCTATTTCGTGCACAGCTACGCCGCACCGGTCGGTGCGGATTGCCTGATGAGCAGCGAGCATGGCCGGCCGTTCGCGGCGGTGGTGCAGCGTGGCCGGGTGGCCGGCGCGCAATTTCATCCGGAGCGCTCGGCCGAGGTGGGCGCGCGGCTGATCCGGAACTTCATCGAAACGGGATTGCAATGATGGCCGCGACATCGGCGGACGTGCTCGCGCAGCAGGACTTCCAGGCCTATCCGGCCATCGACATCCGCGATGGCCGGGTGGTGCGGCTGGCGCAGGGCGACTATGCGCGCGAGACCCGCTATGGCGACGATCCGCTGGCGGTCATCCGCGGCTATGCGGAACAGGGCGCGCGCTGGCTGCATCTGGTGGATCTGGATGCGGCCCGCGCCGGCGGCTACACCCTGGCGCCGCTGCTGCGCGATATCGCCACCACCACCCGGGCTGCGGGTCCAGACCGGCGGCGGCCGTGCGCTCGCGCGAGGATGTCGCGCGCCTGCTCGATGCCGGCGCGGCGCGGGTGGTGATCGGATCGCTGGCGGTACGCGAACCGGAGGCGGTGCTGGCCTGGTTGGCCGAGTTCGGCGCCGAGCGCATCACCGTGGCACTGGACACGCGCCAGGACGCCGCCGGCGTCTGGCGATTGCCGGTGCACGGCTGGACCGAGGACGCCGGCGTGACCCTGGATGAACTGGCGGTCCGCTTCGAGGCCGGCGGACTGGTCCACGCGCTGAGCACCGATATCGCCCGCGACGGCATGCTGTCCGGCCCCAACCTCGATCTGTACCGGCACCTGGGCGCGGTTGCGCCGCGCCTGCGCGTGCAGGCGTCCGGCGGTGTCCGCGCGCTCGACGATATCGTCGCCGCGCGCGCGCAGGGCTGCGCCGGCATCGTGCTGGGGCGCGCATTGCTGGAAGGCCGGTTCAGCGTGGCCGAGGCGCTGTCATGCTGAGCCGGCGCATCATCCCGTGCCTGGACGTGCGCGACGGGCGCGTGGTCAAGGGCGTGCGCTTCCGCGATCACGTCGACATGGGCGATATCACCGAACTGGCGCTGCGCTACCGCGATGCCGGCGCCGACGAACTGGTGTTCTACGACATCGGCGCCAGTCCGGAAGGACGCTCGGTGGACTACGCGTGGGTGGAACGGGTCTCGCGCCTGCTCGACATTCCGTTCTGCGTGGCTGGCGGCATCCGCGACGTGGACACCGCGCGGCGCGTGCTGCACGCTGGCGCGGACAAGATTTCGATCAACACGCCGGCGCTGGAACGTCCCGCGCTGATTGGCGAACTGGCAAAGGCCTTCGGCGTGCAATGCGTGGTGGTCGGTATCGATTCGGTGCGCGAGGCCGACGGCGAATGGCGGGTGCGCCAGTACACCGGCGATCCGGCACGTACCCGCGCGCTGCCGGTGCGTACGCTGGACTGGGTGGGCGAGGCGCAGCGGCTGGGCGCGGGCGAAATCGTGCTCAACTGCATGGACAGCGATGGCGTGCGGCGCGGTTACGACATCGGGCAGCTGACCGCCGTGCGCGCGTTGTGCGCGGTGCCGCTGGTGGCTTCCGGCGGCGCCGGTGAGCCGGGACATTTCGCCGAGGTGTTCCAGCGCGCCGACGTCGATGGCGCGCTCGCCGCCAGCGTGTTCCACAGCGGCCGGATCGCCATTCCGGATCTGAAGACCTACCTGCGCGGGCAGGGCATCGAGGTGCGTGATGTCGCTTGAACCGGACCAACTGGATTGGAGCAAGGGCGACGGCCTGCTGCCGGCCATCGTGCAGGACGCGTCCACCCGGCGCGTGCTGATGCTCGGCTACATGAACCGGGAAGCGCTGGAGGCGACCCAGGCCAGCGGCCAAGTGACGTTCTACAGCCGCAGCAAGCAACGCCTGTGGACCAAGGGCGAGAGTTCCGGCCACGTGCTGGAAGTGCGGGCCATCATCCAACTGCGACAACGACACCCTGCTGATCCAGGCGGTGCCGCACGGACCGACCTGCCACCTCCAGCGCGCCAGTTGCTTCGCGGAGGCGCCGGGCTCGTTCCTGGCCGAACTGGATGCGCTGGTGGCGCGCCGCGAGCGCGAGCGCCCGGCGGACAGCTATACTACCCGCCTGTTCGAGGGCGGCGTGCGCCGGATCGCGCAGAAGGTCGGCGAGGAAGGCGTGGAGACGGCGCTGGCCGCGGTGGCCCAGGACGAGGCGGCGCTGCTCGGCGAAAGCGCGGATCTGCTGTATCACCTGCTGGTGCTGCTGCGCAGCCGCGGGCTGGGTCTGGCCGACGTCGAGGCGTTGCTCGCGGCGCGCCATTCCGCCTGAACCTGCATCGCGGTGGCGAGGTACGCCGCCACCGCACGATAATCGCCGGGTTGCCCGAGGGGCGTTGCCGGAATCCGTTGACATGATCAAGCGCTGGGATGGCTGCCGCTCGTCGCCTTGTCGATGCTGGCCGGTGCGGATGCGGCCGCGCAGGCCGCCGCCGCATCCACCGGACAGGCGCTGGCCGAGGTGTCCGGGGTGGTCTATCTGGATGCCAACGGCAACGGCCGCCGCGATCCGCGCGAACGGGCCCTGGCCGGGGTGAAGGTCTCCAACGGTCGCGATATCGCCGTCAGCAATGCGCAGGGAAGCTACCGGTTGCCCGGACGCGAGCGCGCCACCGTCTTCGTGGTGAAGCCGCCCGAGTACGCCGTACCGACCGGTGCCGATGGCTTGCCCCGGTTCTGGCAGCATCTGTTCCCGCAGGGATCGCCCGCGCTGAAGTACGGCGGCATTCCCGCGGCCGCCGTCCCCGCCCAGGTGGATTTCGGTCTGTTGCCTGCCACGCGCAGGGCTGGCGGCCCTCTGGAGATGCTGGTGTTCGGCGACCCGCAGCCCAAGACGCGGACCGACGTGGATTACTACGCACGCGACATCGTGGCGCCACTGGTCGGTGGACATGGCGCCCGCCTGGGTCTGAGCGTCGGCGATATCGTCAGCGATGACCTGAGCCTGTATCCGGCAATGAACCAGGCGACGGCGAAACTGGGCGTGCCCTGGCTGCACGTGGCTGGAAACCACGATCTGGATTTCGACGCGCAGGCCGACGAGGACTCGCTGCTGAGTTTCCGCAATGTCTACGGTCCGGACACCTATGCGTGGGAGGAACCGCAGGCCAGCTTCATCGTGCTCGACGACGTGGTCTATCGCCCCGGCCAGAAACCGGCCTACATCGGCGGCCTGCGTGAAGAGCAGTTCGATTTCCTCCGGCAGTACCTGGCGACCCTGCCAAAGCAGCGCCGGGTGGTGATCGCCGCGCACATCCCGTTCTTCGATCCCGTGCCGGGCGTGGAGACCTTTCGCCGCACGGATCGCGAACGCCTGTTCACCCTGCTGCGGGAGCACCCCCAGGTGCTGCTGATCAGCGCGCACACCCACAACCAGCGCCACTACCGTCACGGCGCGGACACCGGCTGGCAGGGCGCGCAACCGCTGCACGAGTACAACGTCGGCGCGACCTGCGGCGCGTTCTGGTCGGGAGTGAAGGATGCGCAGGGCATTCCCGACACGACGATGAGCGACGGCACCCCGAACGGCTATGCGTGGCTGACGATCCAGGCGGACGGCCGCTATGCGCTGCGCTACCAGGTGGCGCGCGCGGCCGGTGATCCGGCGATCGGCCTGCATGCGCCGAAGGTGCTGCGGCAGGGCGCTTATCCGGCCTACGGCGTATACGCCAACGTCTACATGGGCGAAGCCGATACGCAGGTCGAATACCGGATTGACGAGGGCGAATGGAAACCGATGCGGCGGGTATTGCAGGCGGACCCGGCGCTGCTGGCGGAGAACATCGCGGACGACACCGCGCCCGCGTTGCGCGGCTACGACCGTTCGCCGGAGGCCAGCGTCTCCACCCACCTGTGGCGCGGCGCGCTGCCGACCGATCTGGCGGTGGGCGAACACCGTATCGAGGTGCGGGCGCTCGATCGCTGGCAGGGAGAGCAACGCGCCGCGACGACCTATCGGCTGCAACAGGCGGCGGAATAGCCATGCTTTGACGCGCGTGCGGCCATTGCGCACGCTTCACCGGACAATCGCGAACCCGCTTTCAGGAAACCCTGCCGATGGCCGCCGATGCGCTCGACCTGCCGATCAAGCTGTTCCGCAATGCCGCGGCCTGGGAAAAATGGCTCGCCGCGAACACCGGCACTCCGGGGCTGTGGTTGCGGATCGCGAAGAAGGACGCAGGCGTGGCCTCGGTGACCTATGCCGAGGCCCTGGAAGTGGCGCTGTGCCACGGCTGGATCGACGGCCAGCGGCGCACGTTCGACGAACAGAGCTTCCTGCAACGCTTCACCCCGCGGCGCCCGCGCAGCCTGTGGTCGAAGATCAACGTCGGCAAGGCCGAGGCATTGATCGCCGCGGGCCGGATGCGCGAGGGCGGCCTGCGTGAAATCGAACTGGCGCGCGCCGACGGACGCTGGACTGCCGCCTATGCAAGCGCGGCGGTGATGGAGGTGCCACCGGAACTGGCGGCGGCGCTGGCGAAGGCGCCGAAGGCCGCGAGCTTCTTCGAAACCCTGGACCGCACCAACCGCTACGCGGTCTGCTGGCGCGTGCAGACGGCGAAGAAGGCGGAAACCCGGGCGGCCCGCATCGAGAAACTGGTCGCGATGCTGGCGCGCGGCGAGAAGATCCACGCGAAGTAAAGCGGCACAAATGAAAAACGCCCCGGCGGGGGGCGTTTTCGGTTCCCGGCTGGCTGGCGAATGCTGGCTGGCGGGACGTGCTGGCGAGCGCGGGCTGGCTGGCAACGGCGCGAAGTCTAGCCGTTGCCGCCGCCGGATGATGAAATGCGAATCGCTCGCAACAAGCCGTCAGAGCGGCAGTTCGATGGCGTCGAAGCCGAGCGCGCGCGGATGGCCGTTGGCGGCGCCGTCCAGGCGGGGCTGCGGATAGTCCTGCGGACGGTCGATCAACTGGGTGCGCATGCCGGCTTCGCGGGCGGCGTCCAGCTCCTCGACCACGTCGGACAGGAACAGGATTTCACCGGCCGGCGCGCCAATCCGCTCGGCGATGCGGCGATAGCTGTCCGCCTCGCGCTTGCCGCCGATTTCGGTGTCGAACCAGCCCGAGATCATCGGGGTCAGATCGCCGGCGTCGCTGTGGCCGAAGAACAGCTTCTGCGCCGGCACCGAGCCGGAGGAATACACGTACAGCGGATAGCCCTGTTCGTACCACCGGGCGAGCGCCGGCGCCGCATCCGGGTAGATGTGCGCGGTGAAATCGGCGTCGCGGTAGCCCGCGTCCCAGATCATGCCCTGCAACGCCTTCAGCGCGGTGTGCTTGCGGTCCTGGTCGATCCAGCCCTGCAGGGTCTCGACGATGACGTCGTCGCTGCAGATCGCGCCGTGCTCGGTGGCGACCGCGTCCAGCCAGCGGCGCACCTCCGGCTCCTGGCCGTGTTCGCGGACGAAGCCGGGCAGGGCGCGGCGGGCGTAGGGAAACAGCACGTCCTTGACGAAGGAGATGCTGCTGGTGGTGCCTTCGATATCGGTGAGGATGGCGCGGAGCATGGGGCGGGCGGATGTCGGGAGCGGGAAAAGGGGCAGGAACGGCGGCGCCCGGTGTCGGGCACGCCGCCGCGTTGCGGGAAGCGGGACGGGCTTACTCGGGCCGGGTCGGGCCTTGGTAGCGCGGGAACTGCTGGGCGATGGTGGTGCCGGTGAAATGACCGACCCAGCCATCCGGCTCGGTGAAGAAGCGGATCGCGACGAAGTGCGGTTCCGGGCCCATGTCGAACCAGTGCAGGGTGCTGTCCGGCACGGCGATCAGATCGTCCTGGACGCATTCCACCTCGTACACCTTGTCGTCCACGTGCAGGGTGAACAGGCCCGAGCCGGCGACGAAGAAACGCACTTCGTCTTCCTTGTGGTAATGCTCGTCGAGGAACTTGGCGCGCATTTCCTCGCGCTTGGGGTTGTCCGGCGCGATGCTGACCACGTCCACGGTCTTGAACCCGCGCTCGCTGACCAGCCGGTCGATGTCGGCGCGATAGGCATCCATCACGTCCTCCGGCGCGGCGCCGGGCTGGATCGCCTTGTTGGCCTTCCAGCGCTCGAAGGTCACGCCGACCTTCTGCAGCTCGGTGGCGATGAAATCGGGATCGTAGCTGGCGAACTCGGGAGTGACCGGGTCGCTTTCATGGAAAATGCGGAGGCGGCTCATGGCGGTATGGCTCGACGCGTGGGAAAGGCAAGGGTAGCAGGCGCCCGGTTCCGGTCCAGTTACCGGGCGCGCGCGCGGCATGGCGCCGGGTTATCAGTGGCTCAGTGCCGGCAACCCAGCTTGCGCAGCTCCAGTTCGCAGTGGAACAGGAATTCGAAGGCTTCCAGGTGGCGGCGAGCCTCGGCCATGTCGCGGCCCCAGGCATACAGGCCGTGGCCGTCGATCAGTTAGCCCCATAGCGGTTGCCGGTCCAGCAACGCGTCCACCTGCGCGGCGAGGGTCGGCATGTCCTGGGTGTTGCTGAACACCGGCACCTGGATTTCGGTCTCGTGGGTGGTGTTGCCCTGGAACGCCTTGAGCAGCTCGTAGCCTTCCAGCCGGATGTGGCCGGCGCCGGCATACAGGCGCGAGGCGATAGTCTGCACCGGCGAATGGGTGTGCAGCACGCAGCCGATCTCGGGGAAGCGGCGGTACAGCTGGGTGTGCAGCAGGGTCTCGGCGGAGGGGCGGTGGTCGCTGCCGACCGCCTTGCCGTCGAAGTCCACCACCATGATGTCGGCTTCCTCCAGCCGGCCCTTGTCGCGTCCGGACACGGTGATCGCGGCGTGGCGATCGTCCAGCCGGTGCGAGAAGTTGCTGCTGGTGGCGGGCGTCCAGCCGGCCTGCGACAGCTCGCGGATGTTGCTGATCAACAGTTTCGCCAGTTCGCTCAGGCGTCCGGCGTCATAGGGCAGGGGGGCGTTCATGGCGCCATTTTAGCGCCTGCCGCCCCGGCTGGGCGGGACGGCGCGAGGACGGGCCGCAGGCGCGGCCCGGTGGCGTGGTTCAGCGCCGCAGCTTGCTGTGGCGGTGACCGTACAGGAAGTAGATCGCGAAACCGACCGCCGTCCAGACCGCCATCAGGAACCAGTTGTGCGCGGTCATGGTGGACAGCAGCGCCAGGCAGGACAGGATGCCCAGGGTGCAGATCAGCCAAGCGGCCGGAATCCGGAACGGGCGCGGCAGGTCGGGCTGGGTCCGGCGCAGGATCAGCACGCCCAGGCAGACCGCGGCGAACGCGATCAGCGTACCCATCGAGGTCAGCTCGCCCAGCACGTCCAGCGGGAACAGCGCCGCCAGCAGGGCGATGCCGATGCCGGTGATGACCGTGTTGATGTGCGGCGTGCGGTACTCGGGATGGATCTTGGTGAACACCGGCGGCAGCAGGCCGTCGCGGGCCATGATCATGAAGATGCGCGGCTGGCCGATGATCATCACGAGCACCACCGACGACAGGCCGACCAGCGCGCCGATTTCCACCACCACGCGCAGCCAGCCCAGTTGCGGATGCGCCGCCACCGCGGTGACCACCGGCTCGTCGGTGCCCAGCAGGGTGTAGGGCACCAGTCCGGTCATGACCGCGGCCATGGCGATGTACAGCACGGTGCAGATGGCCAGCGACAGCAGCATGCCGACCGGCATGTCGCGTTGCGGACGATGCGACTCCTGTGCCGCCACCGACACCGCCTCGAAGCCGATGTAGGCGAAGAACACCATCGAGGCGCCGCGCAGCACGCCTTCCCAGCCGAACTTGCCGGGGCCTTCGTTGGCCGGGATGAAGGGTTCCCAGTTGGCCGGATCCACGTACTTCCAGCCGACCGCGATGACCAGCACGATCAGGCCGGTCTTGAGCAGCACCATCGCCATGTTCATCGCCGAGGACTTGCGGATGCCGACGTAGCACAGCCAGGTCAGCAGCAGCACGATGGCGGCGGCGGGCAGGTTGGCGATGGCGCCGGTCGGTTGCAGCTTGGCGTCCAGCGGCGCGCTGACCAGCGCCGCGGGCAGGTGGATGTCGAAGTGTTCCAGCAGGCTGAGGAAATAGCCGGTCCAGCTGACCGCGACCGCCGAGGCCGAGACGCCGTACTCCAGTACCAGCATCCAGCCGATGAACCAGGCCGCCAGTTCGCCGAGGGTGGCGTAAGTGTAGGTGTAGGCGCTGCCCGACACCGGCACCATCGCCGCGAACTCGGCGTAGGCCAGCGCGCAGAAGGTGCAGCAGACCGCCGCCAGCACGAAGCTCAGCATGATCGCCGGGCCGGCGTGGTTGGCCGCCGCCTGGCCGGTGATGACGAAGATGCCGCCGCCGATCACCGCGCCGATGCCCAGCGCGGTCAGGCCCCACGGTCCGAGGGTGCGGCGCAGGCTCAGCCCTTCGGCGTCGCTATGGCTGGCATGGGGGTGCTTGGTGGCCCAGAGTTGTCCGAACATCAATCCACTTCCAATCGTCGTTCTTCATCAAGACGTATGGGCGGGTGATTTCCCGGCCAGCGCCCTGGTGCATGCAATTAAAAAAAAGGCCGGCGCCGCGCGCCGGCCCGTTCAGGCCCTCAGGCCTTCTGCCGCAGTTTGCTGTGGTGGTAGCCGTAGCTGAAATAGATCAGCAGGCCGAACACGGTCCAGCCGACGAAGATCGGCCAGTGCTCCACGAAGGGCTGCCAGAACAGGTACAGGCACGCAGCCGCGCCCAGCGGGCAGATCACGATCGCCAGCGGCACCCGGAACGGCCGCGGCAGTTCGGGGCGGGTATAGCGCAGCACCAGCACGCCGATGCAGACGGTGGCGAAGGCGAGCAGGGTGCCCATCGACACCAGTTCGCCCAGCACGTTGAGCGGCATCAGGCCGGCCAGGATGGCGGCCAGCACGCCGACGATGACCGTGCCGACGTAGGGCGTGCGGAACTTCGGATGGACCTTGCCGAACAGCTTCGGCATCAGGCCGTCCTTGGACATGCTGTAGAAGATGCGGGGCTGCGCCATCAGCATGACCAGGATCACCGAGGACAGGCCGGCGATGGCGCCGATTTCCACCCAGGTCTTGAGCCAGGAGAGCTTCGGGTAGGCTTCCAGCGCGGTGGCCACCGGCTTGGCCGTGCCGAGCAGGCTGTAATGGGTCATGCCGGTCAGCACCGCGCACACCACGATGTAGATGACCGTGCAGATCGCCAGCGAGCCGAGGATGCCGATCGGCATGTCGCGCTGCGGATTCTTGGCCTCGCCGGCGGCAGTGGAGACCGCGTCGAAGCCGATGTAGGCGAAGAACACGATCGCCGCGGCGCGGGTCACGCCCTCGAAGCCGAACTTGCCCGGGCCTTCGTTCGGCGGAATGAACGGAGTCCAGTTGGCCGGATCGATGTACTGCAGGCCGAAGCCGACGAACAGGCAGATGACGGTGACCTTGATCGCCACCACGATCGCGTTGACGAACGCGGACTGGGTGATGCCGACGTAGCACAGGCCGCTGATGGCGGCGACGATCAGGATGGCCGGCAGGTTGAACAGGCTGCCGGTGGAAACGAAGTCGGTGCCGTTCCAGTCGATGGGCGCCTGGGTCAGCTGCATCGGGAAGGGCAGGTTCAGCGTGGTGGTGACGAAGCTGACCAGATAGCCCGACCAGCCCACCGCGACGGTGGAGGAGGCGAACAGGTACTCCAGCACCAGGCACCAGCCGATGAACCAGGCGACGAATTCGCCCAGGGTGGCGTAGGAGTAGGAATAGGCGCTGCCCGAGACCGGCATCAGCGCGGCGAATTCGGCGTAGCACAGGCCGGCCAGGGCACAGGCGAAACCGGCCAGCACGAAGCTCAGCATGATGGCCGGCCCGGCATGATTGGCGGCGGCCTGGCCGGTGAGCACGAAGATGCCGGCGCCGATGACCGCGCCGACACCCAGCATGGTGAGATGCTTCGCAGTCAGGGTCCGTTTGAGGGTGGCCTCGCCATCGAGGCTGCCTTCGAAGGGTTCACCGGCATCCACATGGCCGGCCGGTTCGAGCGGCTTGACCCTGAACAGAGATTTGAGCATTCGCGACTTCCCCAGTTGGCGCCCGGTCTTGGCCGGTGCCTGTCATTTTGCGGTCACGGGTGTGTGGTTACCCGCACGGAAGCGCCGTACCTTGCCAAACCGGGCGGGGGATCACAAGCGCGGGCGCAGCACGGGGAGGGATAATGGCGGCGAGCATCATTCCCCGCATAACTGAACAGGGCAGGCGCGTGTTTGAATCACCGTTGATGGAACAATTGCAGGCCTATCGGGCACGCTGGCCCGAGGAAGCCGCGGTCGTGGACGATTTCCTCGAACTGCTGGCGGATGCGCGTAATCCGTTCCTGCGCGAACGCCTGGAAGGGCATTTCACAGGCGGCGCCTGGCTGGTCAGCGCCGACGGCCGGCGCACCCTGCTGACCCATCACCGCAAGCTGGCGCGCTGGCTGCAACTGGGCGGCCACGCCGACGGCGACACCGACATGGGCCAGGTCGCGCTGAAGGAAGCCGAGGAGGAATCCGGCCTGCCGGATCTGCGGCTGGAGGACACGGCGATCTTCGATCTGGACCGGCACTGGATTCCGGAACGCAAGGACGTGCCGGGACACTGGCACTACGACGTCCGCTATGTGATTCGCGCAGGCGAGGACGAACGCTACGTGGTCAGCGAGGAATCGCTGGACCTGGCCTGGCCGCGAGATCGCGCCGATCGCCGACGAGCCCGACGAACTCGCTCAGCCGCATGGCCCGCAAGTGGCTCGCCACCCAGGCGTAGGCTCCTCCTTTCCCCCCGCTGACGGTTGAACCGCGCGTCGTCGCCCGGACGCGCGGACGCCGGCGGCTTCGCCGGGGGGCGCCGGTGAGGGGGCGTCGCGGCTCAGCTGCGCGCGACGACCTCGTCGATATGCCGCAGCAGATCGGCCGGATCCTCGTACACCCGGAACGCACCCGAGCGTTCCAGTTCCTCCTGTCCGTAGCCGCCCGAGAGCAGGCCGATGCCGAGCGCGCGGGCGCGCTGGGCGGCCAGCATGTCCCAGATGCTGTCGCCGATGACCAGCGACTGCATGATGTCCACGCCCAGCCGCTCGGCGGCGGCGATGAACAGATCCGGGTCCGGCTTGGCGTGCCGCACCAGGTCGCGGGTGATCACCGGCACCTGCGCCGGATCCACCCCCAGTGCGTGCAGGTTGTGTGCCGCGGTCTCCATCCGGCCGCTGGTGGCGATGCCCCAGGGAATGCCCTGTCCGGTCAGGAACGCCAGCAGTTCGCGCGCGCCGGGCAGCGGCTGCACCGCGCGCTGTTCCGACTGTCGCGAATACGCCTCGGCGTGCCAGCGGCGCAGGCGATCCAGCCGATCCTCGGTGATGTCCAGGCCGGTCTCGCGCAGCAGGATGTGGGTGAACAGTCCGCCGCTCATGCCGATCTTGCGGTGGATCCGCCATACCGACAGATCCACGCCTTCGCGGTCGAGGGCTTCCTTCCAGGCCAGCACGTGCTGGTAGACGCTGTCCACCAGCGTGCCATCGAGATCGAACAGGAATGCGGTATCCGCGCGGGGCATGGTCTTTCTCCTCCTGAAACGATGCGGGCGGGTAGTGGGTAGCTTCAAAAACGATTCGGGCGGCCAGTGGCCGCCCGTGGGATGAACTCAGTACAGGATGCGTGTCCGCAAGGTGCCGGGAATCGCCGACAGCGCGTCCTTCAATTCGGCACTCTGCTCCTCGGTCGCGGTGACGTCGATCACCACGTAGCCGACCTTGGGATCGGTGCGCAGGAACTGGCCGTCGATGTTGACGTTGTGCTTGCTGAAAATCTCGTTGATCTGCGACAGCACGCCGGGCACGTTGCGGTGGATGTGCAGGATGCGGCGGCTGCCGTCGTGGCCGGGCAGGGTGACCTCGGGGAAGTTGACCGCCGACAGGGTCGAACCGTTGTCGCTGTAGCGCACCAGCTTGGCCGCCACTTCCACGCCGATGTTGTCCTGCGCTTCCAGTGTGCTGCCGCCGACATGCGGGGTCAGGATCACGTTGTCGATGCCGCGCAGCGGCGATTCGAAGGCTTCCGCGTTGCCCTTGGGCTCGACCGGGAACACGTCCACCGCCGCGCCACCGACCGCGCCGGACTTCAGTGCCGTGGTCAGCGCGTCGATGTCGACCACGGTGCCGCGCGAGGCGTTGATCAGGTGCGCGCCGCGTTTCATCTTCGCGATCTGCGCGGCGCCGAACATGCCTTGGGTTGCGGCGGTTTCAGGCACGTGCAGGGTCACCACGTCGCTGCGGGCGAGCAGATCGTCCAGGCTGGTGGCCGAACGCGCGTTGCCCAGCGACAGCTTGGTCTCGATGTCGTGGAAGATCACGTTCATGCCGATCGCCTCGGCCAGCACGCCGACCTGGGTGCCGATATGACCATAGCCGATGATGCCGAGCGTCTTGCCGCGCGCCTCGTGGCTGCCGGCGGCCGACTTGGACCAGCCGCCGCGATGGCATTCGGCGTTCTTCTGCGGGATGCCGCGCATCAGCATGATCGCCTGCGCGATCACCAGTTCGGCCACGCTGCGGGTGTTGGAGTAGGGCGCGTTGAACACCGGGATGCCGGCCAGCTCGGCCGCTTCCAGATCCACCTGGTTGGTGCCGATGCAGAAGCAGCCCACCGCGATCAACCGGCGCGCCTGCGACAGCACGTCCCCGGTGAGGTGGGTGCGCGACCGGATGCCGATGATGTGCGCCTCGGCGATGCGGCGCTTGAGTTCGTCCTCCGGCAGCGACTTGTCGTGGAAATCGATCTGCGTGTATCCGGCGGCGCGGAAGGTTTCCACTGCGGTCTGGCTCACTCCCTCCAGCAACAGCACGCGGATGTCCTGCTTCGGATAGGAGGTCTCTTGGTCGACATTGCGGCGGGCGCGAGGTGGCGGGAAAGGGCTTTCCACTATGCCAGAAGCGGCGCCCCTTTGCTGCATCGCCACATGCGCCGGAAGGCGGGTCCCCAAATGGTTTCGACTGCAACCGGCGCGCCGTCTGGACGCGCCGCAGCATCGCTGGCACGCTGGCGTTCCCCCCGATGCCGTCCGTCCGTACGAATCAATGACCGATCCGCGTTTGCAGGCGCTCCACCAGGCCGTACCCGAGTTGCGCCTGACCACCGAAGCCGCCGAACTGGAACACTACGGCCGCGACTGGACCCGCCGCTGGACGCCCGCGCCGCTGGCGATCGCGTTGCCGGCCACGGTGGAGGAGGTGCAGGCCATCGTGCGCTGGGCCAACGAACACGGCGTGGCGGTGGTGCCATCCGGCGGCCGCACCGGCCTGTCCGGCGGCGCGGTGGCGGCCAACGGCGAACTGGTACTCAGCCTGGAGCGGATGAACAAGGTGCTGGCCTTCGATGCGGTCGATCGGACCCTCACCGTGCAGCCGGGCATCGCCCTGGAAGCGGTGCACAACGCCGCCCGCGAACATGGACTGGTCTATCCGGTCGATTTCGCCGCGCGTGGCTCCTGTTCGATCGGCGGCAACATCGCCACCAATGCCGGCGGCATCCGGGTGATCCGTTACGGCAACACCCGTGAATGGATCGCCGGACTGAAGCTGGTGACCGGTACCGGCGAACTGCTGGATCTCAATCGCGGGCTGATCAAGAACTCCAGCGGCTACGACCTGCGCCAGCTGGTGATCGGTTCGGAGGGCACCCTGGGCCTCGTGGTCGAGGCCACCCTGCGCCTGACCGACCCGCCGCCGCCGACCAACGTGATGCTGCTGGCGCTGCCCTCGTTCGAGGTGTTGATGCGGGTGTTCGCCGAGTTCCGCGCGCGCCTGCAACTGGAAGCCTTCGAATTCTTCACCGATCGGGCGCTCAAGCACGTGCTGGCGCACGGCGCGCAACCGCCGTTCGCGGAGGTTCACCCCTACTACGTGGTCACCGAATTCGCGATCGGCGACGAGGCGAAGGAAGCCGCGGCGATGGCCGCGTTCGAGGCCTGCCTGGAACAGGGCTGGGTCAGCGACGGCGTGATCAGCCAGAGCGATGCCCAGGCGGCGCAGCTGTGGCGGTTGCGCGAAGGCATCACCGAGGCGCTGGCGCGCTACAAGCCATACAAGAACGACGTGTCGGTGCGGATTTCGGCGATGCCGGCGTTCCTTGCCGAGACCCAGTCGCTGCTGGGCGAGGCCTATCCGGATTTCGAGGTGGTCTGGTTCGGCCACATCGGCGACGGCAACCTGCACATCAACGTGCTCAAGCCCGATGGCCTGGACGATGCCGAGTTCGTCCGCCAGTGCGAACACGTCACCAAGCTGCTGGCGGCCTCGCTGCAGCGGCACGGCGGCAGCATTTCCGCCGAGCACGGCATCGGCCTGGTCAAGAAACCCTATCTGGACAGCACGCGCGGCGCGGCGGAAATCGCGGTGATGCGTGGCATCAAGCGCGTGCTGGACCCGAACGGGCTGATGAATCCGGGCAAGCTGTTCGACCCGGACTGACGCCGGAACCCCATTTTTGCAGGAGCGACGTCAGTCGCGACCACGCAAGGCCGGGCGAGCGCGCAGTCGGCAGTCTGGCGGAAGGTTCCGGTCAACGCCCATGAGGACCGCTCCGGCTTGGACATGCCGGCTTGGACGTGCCGGCTCGGACGTGCGGTCGCGACCGACGTCGCTTCTACAAGGAGGGATTCAGGCGATTCCGGGGATTTGCGGTAGTCTTTGCGGACCCCTGATTCGAGTGTCTTTCCGCGCATGAAACGCCTGCTTGTCGCCAGCGCGCTGCTGGTCCTTTCGATTCCCGCTTTCGCCGGCAGCTTCGCCGGTTCCTCCGCCGGCGCCTCCTCGGCCGGTTCCTCCGCCTCGTCGGGCAGTTCCTCCGGCGACGACAAGGTGGTGCTGCAGGCCCGTGACGACGCCGCCAGCTTCGTGGCCAGCGAAGGCCGCATCCGCGGCGCGCGCCTGGAAGCCGCGCTGCGGCACCTGCGCGAACGCGACACGAACGCGCGCGAGGCCAGCGACATGGCCCTGGCGCAGGCCATCCTGGCGCTGTGAATCCGGGCGGCCGGAATCCGCGCCGCGCCGGCGCGGGCTTCCGCGCCCTACCCCTCTACCGGCGCTCGCCTGCGTCGCCGGGCACGCGCAGGCATCGCCGCGCCTGCGGCTGGATTCCGCCGGTCTCCAACCCGATGAAATCGCGCCAGCGAACGACTGCTGGCCGAGGCGGTCGCGCGACTGACACCGGCGATGCGCACGACGCTGGATCGCGACATCCGCGTGAGTGGAGCCCGCGCCTGGACGCGCAGGTGCATGGCCGCGCCACCGGTGATCGCCTGCTGCTCAACCGGAACCTGCTGGCTGGGCTCATGGCCTCGCCCGCAGTGGGCGAGGGCGACGGACGTCCGGCCCTGGCCGCGCTGCTGCACGAACTGGGACATTTCCTCGATCGCTCCGCGAGCGGCGCGATGTCGCGGGATCCGCGCCTGCTGGATCTGGCCGGCTGGCAGATCCGCGCAACGCCGGGCCTGACCCGGCTGATGGGACGCCGGCGTGGCAACGATTTCCGCGAACGCAGCCCGGATCCTTACGAACTGCACAATCCCCGCGAATACGTCGCGGTGAACCTGGAGCATTTCCTGCTGGATGCCGACTACGCCT